>Ga0180301_10001308_pt1 | contig 19627 bp, 19 predicted proteins | sample GuaBasSediGuay16_FD_121797 | JGI IMG/M metagenome (GOLD analysis project Ga0180301, IMG submission 121797) | Subseafloor sediment microbial communities from Guaymas Basin, Gulf of California, Mexico - Guay16, Core 4569-2, 12-15 cm | ecosystem: Environmental > Aquatic > Marine > Hydrothermal...
CTCCTTTACACTCTGATATTAACTCAGATGAGCCAATTGCAGAGGATCAGAGTTAAGGCTCAGGTGCAGCCTCTCTATTGGTTGCCAATAACTTGGGAGGAGCATACTTTAGCATCGATCATTGCGGGTATTCTCGGCGCTCCATTAGCCATTACGCTATTTTTTGCCTTCGCGATTATTGCGGCCTCAATTTCAATAGGCCTCATCTGCATGACGCCGCTAATGATCTTTGCCCTATTCATTTGCGTATTCATGGCGAGTGCGACGACTGAGATAACTAAGATTCTGTATGTGAGGGTTTCGGGAGCCATAAATAGGATGGCGGGTAGGATGGCCATATGGATTAGACTTGTAGGATCGATAATCTTCTTTGTAATCTTCTATATGATTTACTTCTCCCTATGTTATAGGAGGAGCTTGATGGTTCTTGTTGAGGCTGTCTCGGCTGGGCAGAGAATTCTATGGTTCATCCCATATCTCTGGCCCGGAATAGCCATGTCCAGATTTGCAGATGGCCATGCATTAGAGGCCATGCTATACTCCTCTATGTCGGCGGCCTTTTCATTTCTCCTCTTTCTTCTCGCTACGAAACTGAATCTCAGATATGGACTCTACGAGGCGCCGGCGATTAAGGTTTCTGCAGGGATTCGCATCTCAAAGGCTAGTTTGCTTGGAAGGATAGGTTTCTCACCCGCAGAAGCGGCCATAATAAGAAAGGATTTCAAGGCTTTCACTAGACGGCAAGATATGGTTTACATCCTCATACTCCCCGTAATATTCACTATTGTCCCTGTTCTTTCGATCGTATGGGCTGAACCAAGCATTATGGCCTCCGGGAATTCACGTTTAATCCGCCTCTTCCTCTCCGCATACTTAAGTTTGATTCCGGGGCTTATCGTTTCAGGGGAGATTGGAACGAGAATAGTCGGGGTGGAAGGCGGCTCAGTCTGGTATATACACTCGTCTCCAATAGATGCCAGAAGCCTAGTTAGAGCCAAATATGCCATAACGGTGCTCTTATCATTCGCTGCAATGGCGGTCTCCTCGATAATTGGATATGCATTTTTCGCTCTCTCAGCCAGTTTGGCGATATTAAGCGTAGCCGAAGCCATCTTCTTAATCCTTTCCATGAGTATGGTTTCGCTTAGCTTTGGGATTAGGGGAGCTGATTTCCGCGAGCTCCCCAAGCCCAGAATGATAAGGACTAAATGGGCGATTATAGGCGTACTTACATGTCTAGTTTTAGCCGCGGTTATAATCTCGCCGGGAATCCTCTACGCATTGAACTTCATCATCCAGACGGCTCCGACAGTAAAGGCTTCAGTTCTCTCCTCGGAAGCCTGTCTCTTCGCAGCATTATCTGCAAGCGGAATCTTAGCCTCCGCCATAACCTATGAGTTCTACCGCATCGCAATAAAATACGCGGAGGAATTTCTAGCTAACCCAGAAGAGAAAGTGAATGTTCCATTATAGGGGGAAGCATTAAAGATACGCGGTCAACCCTCACAATGTAAAATTGATGCATTGCCATTAACGGATGAAGTCAGAAGGAAGAACATGAACTGAAGCGTTGGAGCTTATAGTAAAAGGATAATTCACGTCGCCCAACGAGGCTTCTTCGATTATATTTATAAATGCCTTTGCAATAGAGAGATAATCGAAGAAGCCTCCTGAGAGAGAAGAGCAGAAGGCGGGAAAGCCGAAAACAAGAGAAAATCGATATCGGGTTTCAACCCGAAAAATCCCAAAAAGGGAATTGAAAGTCGGTGACTATGAATGGTACGGAGAAGTGACAGCATGCAGGTTTCAACCCGAAAAATCCCAAAAAGGGAATTGAAAGATGGATTACCTTATAGCCTTGATCTAAAAGTTCGCTTTCGGTTTCAACCCGAAAAATCCCAAAAAGGGAATTGAAAGCTAAGAAGCGCTCTAATAGCCTCTTTTACAAACTCCGAGTGTTTCAAAGCAAAAATCCCATTAAGGGAATTGAAAGATGCCAAATCGTTTGTGAATGTGAACGCTGGGCGCTAGATCGTTTTAAAACCCACTAAGGGAATTGAAAAGGATAAGATCCACGGCGATCTTGTAGCGCTTGATCCCCCAGTTTTCAGCGGAAAAATCCATGAAGGGAATTGTAGAGATATTATTGTTTTTGGCGCATCTGCATACTCAGGTTCTTCGGGTCTTCATTCGGAACCTCGTTTTGGCATAGGCGGTGGCTGATGATTTATTTCTGAATGTTTCGTAGGATCTTGCAGAATATTCCGCTGCATCTTTACATGGATTACTTAGGCCTTATGGAGATTCTAAAATTTGCCTTTTCGATCAAAGTTCGTCTTTTCGGAGCGTTGCTGGCTCCCGATTGACTGTGGTATTGATGCTCATTTATGTGATGCCCCTATGGCATTTCTTCGTTCCTCTTCTGATGAACTCTTCGATCTCTCTTGTTGATGATGGGCAGCTCATGGGGCCGAGCTTCGTAACCTTTATTGCCCCAGCAGCCCCTGCGAATTCGAGGGTTCTTTTTAGGCTCCAATCCTTTAATAGGCCGTATATGAAGGCCGCGTCGTATACGTCTCCCGCGCCGGTTGGATCGACCTCCGATACCATGAAGGCTGGCTCATGAATGATTTCTTCCCTCGTGACTGCAACCGCCCCTTCGCTGCCCATCTTTATTACTGCCACCTCCGGACCCATTCTTATGAGTCTCTTTCCAGCCTCGACTGGATCGTCTGTTCCGGTCAGGGCTTTAGCCTCATCTCTGCTTGGAAGTATCACTTTGCATGAGCCTATCACTGGCTGGCATATGCGCCTGATGGTCTCGACGTCTAGGAGTTCGGCTCTCAGATTAGGATCGAATGTTATGGTTACATCTGATTTCTCCGCTGCTCTTAGGGCCTTCATACATGCTCTTCTGCTGCTCTCGCTTACGGCTAGTGATGAACCCATAATATGCAGTAGCCTCGACTCGGCTATATAATCCTCGTCTACATCTTCTGGGCTGAGCTGTCCAGCAGCTGAGTGTCTGAGGTGGAATATGAATCTTCTAGCTCCGGAAGAGTAATACATGACGAATGTCGTTCCAGTCGTGTATCCCCTCAGCACTCGAATGTGGCTTATGTCAACCCCATCCTTCCTCAGCCTCTCGAGGAGGAGCTCTCCGAACTCGTCTTCTCCTACAACCCCTATGAATCCAGCCTTCAAGCCGAGATTAGCAGCGGCATCTATGAAGATTGCTGGAGCTCCGCTTGGGTATGGGCCTAGATAAACTCCGGGAACGCTATGTGGGACATCTCGATCCTTACGCATTATCTCAACAAGTATCTCGCCTAAACTGACGACTTCAGGAGACATTAAAATTCACCTTCAGATCGATTATTTCATATCTAATTTAAATTCTCAGTTGCCGCGTCTCTGTATAAGAGGCCTATCAGGAGGGAAGCCAGTAATGAGCTTGTAAGCCAGAAGATTATGGCTCCATCCCAGCCGTAAATGTCAAGTATCCATCCGACGAATGGATTTGCGAACGTAGAACCCACATATCCCATGCCATCTATAAATCCAGCGACACTTGCAACTCCATAGGAGCATCCATATTCCATTGGGATGACCGTTGATATGATTATGTGCGGCGTGTAGAGCGTTAATCCAAGAAGGAAGAGGAGCATGATTCCTGCTTGAATATTATCCGGGGATAAGCCACGAATCAATATTATCGTTAAACCCAATGATAGTGTGAGCAGCGATACTGTGAGTCTCCTCTTCGACTCTTCTATTCTGTCTAGGATAAATGTGAGCGTGGCTGAGCCTAATATCCCTCCGATCGGTATTGCAGCCGCAGCATAGCCAACCATATCTAATGGTAGATTCCAAGATTCGAATAGGTACGCTGGGATCCAAAGTGTAAATCCTCCCCTAACGATCTGAATCATCACGTATGCGAGAGAAGCCGAGATTAAATTCCTTGAGGACATGATCCTCCTAAACTTGAACCTCATGCTGACGATCTCGTTTCTTTCAGTGTCACGTGGGCTCTCCTCGACGCCCAGATAGAAGATCGCCGCTATCAAGATGAGGAGTATCGGAGGAAGGGAGAATGCGGCTCTCCATCCATAGTTGGCTGCTACATACCCGAGTAGAGGCCAAGCTATCATATTCCCAACGAGAAAGCATGATCCAAATGTGCCTCCAACCCTCCACCTCCCCGACCTAAACCAGTTGCTTATTATCTTTACTACTGATGGCCAGCCTAGGGACTGAGCATACCCGTTCAGGCACCATACAATCATGAGCAGGAGAGGCAGCGAGCAATAGCTGAAGATCAGACTTAAAGATGAGGTTAGGATCAGGCCTAGAAGAACCGCCCTCTTCGCGCCGAAGCTATCGATTATCGGCCCATTCAAAAATTGGCCCATAGCATAGGCTATTGAGAATGCGCCGCCTATCAATCCGAGAATGAACCTTGAAAGTTGAAGATCCATGCTGATTGATGGGACGGCTATCGAATAGTTTAGTCTAGTAAGGTAATATGAGGCATAAGTTACATATGTGATTATGAATATGCGGCGGCTGAGCTTAGAATTTAAGGCGGCCTACCCCCCAATGCTAGACGATTCCCATATGATACACGTGGTCACTCCTCGCTCTCCATCATGATCTCCTCGATGAATCTGTCGAGGAGATCCGGATCCATTCCTCCGCTGATGAGTCTTCTCCTAACCTCCTCAACCTTATGCTTCTTCATTAGGTTTCTCACGGTCTCCTTCCTCTCCCATGGAAAGACTATCCATCTCTTAGTCTCCCTCTCATAGTAATCTGGAGTTATAATGCTCCAGGGCTTATAATATATGGTTGCTATCTTAACCTCTCCTGCCCCCTTGCTTAGCAGATGATCCCTAACGAGCTTTAGGGTCTTGCCTGTATCGGCAACATCGTCGAGGATGAGGATCCTCTTTCCCTCAACTGGGATGGTTATGGGCTGGGTTAGTACTGGTTTACTCTTCGTCTCGGCCACATCAACATAGAACTCTACTGAGATGTTTGCCAGCTTCGGGTTTCCCAGGAGATCAGACATGACCCTCGCCGGAGGCCATCCTCCCCTACAGACCCCAACGATGAGGTCTGGATTAAAGTTGTCCCTCCTTATCTTATCGGCTAGGCTAAGCAGCATCTCGTATATCTCATCCCAGCTTGGAACCTCAAATTCAACGTTTAAACCCAAATCTTTCAGCCCCGAGAGAAAATAGCAAACTAAACTATATAGAATTTAACGTCCGTTATATATTGGAACAGAGTTGAGAGAGATGAAAGAGGAACCATACGTTTCTGAGGATGAAGTTTTAGGTCTCATATCTAAGAGGACGGTTCTCTCGGAGGGAGAGGACGCCGTTAGGCGGGTTCTACGCGAGATATATCGTCGGGGACGGGTAGGAACGAAGGATCTAGCCTACGCAACGCTGCTTCCAATACCAGTAGTAGCCGCCATTAGAAGGGAGCTGGAGAGGATCGGGCTTATCACACGGAGGGGAGGAGCGATGCTAACTGAGTGTGGAAGAATATACGCTGAGCAGGCTCTTGGATTGAAGTTTAGGGGAAGCCTTCTCTGCCCATCATGCAGCGGGAGGAGAATTGCGGTTGAGGATGAGTTTCGGTGGATGCTTGAGAAGATGAGGGTATACGCCGAGATGAGGCCTAGGCCATACACATGGCTTGATCAAGCCTTCTGCACGCCTGAGACATCTGTTTATAGGGCCCTGCTGATGCTTGAGGAGGGGGATGTTGAGGGCAGGGAGATAATATTCTTGGGCGATGATGACTTAACATCCGTCGCGGTTGGCCTTCTTAGGTCTTCAAGGAGAATAGTTGTCGTCGATGTTGATGAGAGACTGCTGAGTCTAATAGGCGAGATCTCTAGACATGAGGGCATGGATATAGAGTGCATACGGCATGACCTTAGGGATCCTCTGCCTGAGGATTTAAGGGGTAGATTCGATGTTGTATTCACTGATCCGCCCTATACGGTTCAGGGGATGAGTCTCTTCGTCTCCCGTGGCATAGACGCCCTGAAGGAGGGGAAGTGCATGAGCATATACCTATCCTATGCCCATAAGCCTCCTGATGAGATGCTGGAGTTGCAGAGGGCAATAAATGAGATGGGCCTATTCATTAGGGAGTTGATTCCGAGATTCAATAGGTATGAGGGCGCGGAGATGTTTGCGAACACCACATTCATAGCGAAGCTTGAGACTACAGATGAGGCTCATCCCCTGATAACTGGAAGGTTCGATGGGAAGATATATACTGGAGAGGCTTCGCCGAAGCTGAGGCTCTACAAGTGCAGGTGCGGACATACCATAAGCGTGGGCGTAGACGGAGACTTCAGGACGATTGAGGATCTGAAGTCGAGTGGATGTCCGAGATGCGGGAGGAAGAGCGGATTCCAATTGGTCAGAAGGATCCCTCATAGGCCGGCTAGAGGATAGCATTAATATTAGACGCGTGCCTAAATTGTCGGGGGAATCAGAATGCCCAGAATAGAAGAGATGCTCATAGACCTGTATGGATGCAGGGCAGACCTGAACGATGAGGAATTCCTATGCAAATTGCTTGAGAGGGCCGCTGAGAATGCAGGTGCGAAGGTTCTGCATAGGGTTACATGGAGGTTCTCCCCTGTAGGCATAAGCGTCATCCTAATCCTGTCTGAGACGCACATCTCTATTCATACGTGGCCTGAGTATCGATATGCCGCCTTGGATATCTTCCTCTGTGGTGAGGGGAAGGATCCTGAGGTTGCATGGGCAGTAATAAGGGAAGCCCTGAAGCCAACGGATTTCAGGATTAAGAGGATAGAGAGGACGGTTGAGGCGAGGGGCTGAGAAAACATTATCTTCATCAAGTTCTTAAATGGGTGCAGTGGTGAAGATTCTTGATTAGGATTGGGATTTTGGGTTTTGACACATCCCACGCAGTCCACTTCACGAGGAGAATAAATCACATTGGGGTGCCGAGTGATCAATGGGTTAAGGGGGCAAGGGTCGTAGCCGGATATCCAGGCGAGCACTCGAGCTTTGTAAGCGATGAGGTTCTTGAGGAGAGAACCAAAGAGATCAGGGAGGCTGGGGTTGAGATAGTTGATTCTCCGGAGGCGTTGATCGGCAGTGTAGATGCCGTTATGCTGGAGTTTCAGGATGGAAGCCAGCATCTCCAGCAGGCCAAGCCATTCATAGAGGCTAGAATCCCAATCTTCATCGATAAGCCATTCGCCTGCAGCCTAAGAGATGCAAAGGAGATCGCTAGATTGGCCGAGGAGAATGGGGTTCCAGTCTTCTCGTCATCCTCGCTGAGATATGCACTTGAGGTTCAGAATTTGAAGTCGAGGAGGGATATCGGCGGGATCCTAGGCGTTGACGCCTATAGTCCAGGGCCGACTCACCCGAAGAATCCAGGCTTATTCAATTATGGAATACACGCGGTTGAGGTTCTCTATGCACTTATGGGTCCCGGATGTAGATCCGTCAGGTGCATACATGATGAGAGATGGGATAAAGTCATCGGCGTGTGGAATGATGGTAGAATTGGAACTGTAAGGGCGATGAGGATGGGAGTGCATGGGTATGGCTTCACTGCCTTCTATGAAAAGGGCATATTCCCATGCTCGATCGACACGAGATACATCTATAGGGAGCTCCTGAAGAGGGTGATCGAGATGTTCAATACTAAAGTTCCGCCCATAAACATCTGGGAGACAATCGAGATAGTAGCGTTCATCGAGGCAGCCCTAAGATCAGCGGAGAAGAACGGGTCAGAATTGACGATACAATTGTAGGCAAAGGAAAGACTAAATATCATAATTGATTATCTATTTGAATTTGAGGTATACGCGTATGCAGTTTGAATTGACGGATCAGGAAGCCTATTTCCTCGTTAGGCTAGCTAGGAGAGCAGTTGAGAATAACCTGAAGGATGGAACCATAATAACTCCCCCCGGCGACACGCCTGAGAAGCTCCTAAAGCCGATGGGAGTATTCGTCACGATAAACTCCATCAGGGCTAATGCGAGGACTCTGAGGGGATGCATAGGCTTTCCATACGCGGTATATCCATTGGCTAGGGCAGTCATAGAGGCAGCCATAGAATCCGCAACTAGGGATCCAAGGTTTCCGCCCCTCTCAATCGACGAGCTTGACCATGTAGTATTCGAGGTAAGCGTCCTCACCGAGCCTGAGCTGATAAGGGTATCATCTCCGAGGGAGTATCCATCGAAGGTTAGAGTCGGCATAGACGGCCTTATAGTTGAGCGTGGCTTCAATAAGGGTCTTCTGCTCCCACAGGTTCCGGTTGAGTGGGGATGGAACTCAGAGGAGTTTCTATGCCAATGCTGCATGAAGGCCGGCTTAACTCCTGACTGCTGGGTTCTGCCGGACACGAAGATCTATAGGTTCTCATGCATCCTCCTCTTGGAGCTCGCGCCAAAGGGCAGGATAGTAATGGTTGATCTGAGAAGGGAAGGCGGATTTGAGAGGCTGAAGGAGATTTTAGGCGAGAAATAAGCCCATATCAATCGGCTCTAATATTGCGGTATCGGCGAAGAAGTTAACTTTTCAGCCCGATCCTTCAAGATGAGGACTGTATCCTCTATCCTTACTCCTCCAAGTCCGGGAATGTATATTCCAGGCTCAACCGTCACGACGTATCCCTCGGTTAGAATATCCCTGCTCTTCGGGCTTAATGTAGGCGGCTCGTGAATGTCAAGTCCAACTCCATGCCCCAATCCGTGAACGAAGTATTCGCCGTATCCAGCCTTAGAGATGTAGTCGCGCGCTATTTTATCGATCTCGCATGCCTTAACCCCCGCTCTTATAGCCTTTAATGCTAAGTTCTGGGCTTCCCTAACGGTCTCGTATATTCTTAGGCTCTTAGGCGAAGGCTCATCAACAATGAATGTCCGGGTGAGGTCTGAACAGTAGCCCCTATACTTCGCGCCTATATCAACGACTACTAGATCTCCACGCTTCATCCTCCTATCCCCACATCCACCATGCGGATATGCAGATCTAGGGCCTGAAGCAACTATGGTGTCGAATGCAACTCCATCCGAGCCTCCCCTGCGCATCTCATACTCGATCTCAGCTGCAACTTCACGCTCGCTTACTCCAGCCATGATCATCTCAGCCGCCCTATTCATCCCACGACTCGTCAATTCAGCCGCGAACTTCATAAGTTCAATCTCAGATTGATCCTTAACCTTCCTTAGGCTCCATAGGATCTCACCTGCATCCTTCAGGTCTACGTTTGGATTTACATCCCTCAACTTGAGATAGGTTGATGCCTTAAGCGAATCGAAACCCAAAGATTTGATCCCTGCATCCCTAATTGCATCCGAGATCCTCGCCAATATGTCTTCGCCTCGACCTACAAGCCTAACCTCTACGCCGAAAGCCTCAGTCTTGGCAGCCTCATAATTGACCGAATAAACATAGAGGAGGCGATCGCCAAACCTTGGAATTAGAAGCAGAGATCCACCGGAGAACCCAGTCAGATAAAGCATATTATTCTCCTCTGCGACTAAAAGGCCGTCGAGGCCTCGATCATCCATTAGACTCAAAAGCCTATCAACGCGAGCCTCAAACATGGAATCAACCATCCCAAACAACCAGAACAAAATGATAAAAGGATAAAATTAAATGTTAGTGCTGAATGAAATTGGGTTTTCAAGACTCCCGAATAGAGTGATAAAAATTTGTTTGGGATGAGTGCCACCTCATTTCTCTTAATCAGACTTTAATTCTCCATAACGGCCTCCGTTTCCATCCTCAACCTTTTTAGGTTCATATACCGGAGAAATTTGAGAAGTCATACATTCTGGCTGGCAGAATCGTCTAGGCCTATTGGCTTGTTTTGTGATAAAACGGCATAGGAAATTATATAAGTTTATGTAATGGTTATCGCAACTTAGAATATGAGTGACAAAAATGGCGAGAGTCCTTCATGAACCGAAGCTGGATACGATTCTCATGGTAGAGAAGGCCATAAAAGAGGCTAAGAAGTATCCGTCAAGGATGGAGCTCTGGAGATCACTGCCGAAGAAGATACAATATCAGACTTTCAAGCGAATCCTCGAGTATCTGGAATCTTCAAACAAGATCATGTTTAATGGACGTGAGATTATCTGGATTTTCCCGGACAACCCGAAGCTTAAGAAGCTGTTTGAGACTAGCGTTCGCCTCTAATCAATAGCCGAATCTTCTATTGTAAGTTTTATGATCCATAACTTCTAGGATACAAGCGATCTTTTTCATCCATCAGCGATGATCGTATAGGTGAGACGGTAATTTCGATCAAGATCCAGCCTGAAAAGACTAGTTATTCCATATTTTCTCACATACATCTTAGGCCACTTACGTTTCTCAACCTTCTCTCCAGCCTCTATATTCTCCCTCAAACATCAAGACCCCTCTTGATAATCCTGTATAGGTAACTCTTCTTGTCCAATCCATAGTAGAACTCTGCAAATTCGCGGGTACCTCTAACTTCATAGGAAGCCTTCTTTCTCAAGTGGCACACCAAAGAGCGTATCCATTAATTCTATATTTTCTCAATCGCCGATTTTTCAATTTACTGGAGAAATATCGGCGACTGCTTTTACGGCATGATGGCTGACGTGAAGTTTTATACCACTCTCCCATTTAGTAATTGGTCAATATCTTTAAATAACTCCCGTGGAGACCGTTTTAGATTTGGCGAATAAAAAAGGAATTTTCTCTCTTTACTTTCCAATTGTGGAAGTGATATAATGGAAGATTTAGAATTACAGGAAACGAGTTACTCCCATAGCCTGAGGAGTTACTCATTTATAATTCAGGGATGGATGATTCTATACGGTTTATAGAGAGCCTCGATATGTGGTTTATAAGATCTGACGATCTGCTTGATATTATCTGATACCATTTCATCATAAAATGCAAAAATTACGTTAATAGATAAACGTTGGCCATGGGCTCACACGGGTCCGTTTACTGTAAACAAGTATCTAGGCTGCTCTTTCAATTGTAACTGTTGCCATGCGGAGGTAGCAGTTATGGAAAAATGAGGGAGGGCTTGTTAGCGTGAGCTTTGTTCATGGATTAATCCTTAGTTCTCTTTTTTGGCTCGTATTCCTCCTCGTTTGGTCTTGGAAGTCTATCCTCGACTGATGGTAATGGAGGTCCTCCCCTCTTTGGCTCTGAAAGATAATAGTATGCGGTGCTGGAGTAGTCGTTGCTGAATGTGTTTGCATGTCCATGCTCAATCGTGACCCTTATGCTCTTATAAAATCTTATGGGATCCTCAATGTAGTATCTGTATATTGTCTGTTTTCCCCTCCAAGGCCAGTCCTTTGTTCCTGAGTATAGGATCACGCCGTGGTATGGGGCGTTGTATTCCTGTCTGGGACTGTATGCGCAGTTCACCCAATCCTCGGTTCCAGTTCCGTGTATTGATGGCTGCTTCTCTCCGTCTATGAAGATCATGTCGTCACCCTCTCCATACCAGTCTTTTGGGTTTCTGTGGAAGCAGTCGATGTCTAGGTGTGCTCCGCAGTAGATCCCGTTTCCCTCAGCCTCCAAGATTATATAGTTTCCACTTCCATCCCTATTGAGGTATCTTGGATCCTTCTCTGCCTCCTCTAGTGTCAATCCATCCATGTATGCCCATCCCATCGTATCCGGTTCCCTCCTCCACTGAATGTGGAAGTAGGCTGCATTCCTAACTGGATCGATCGACGGATACTCCTCGTAGTCTATGTAGAAATAATGCGTGTATGTCTCATCGCCTTGATTCTCAACCTCTATTATGGCTGAGCTCTTGAATGGCATGGGCCACCAAGAATTGAATCCCTTCCCGTCCTGAGGGCTCATCTGGAGGGGAAGCGAAACGAAGTTCTTTCTGATTCCATGCCCTAGGCCGAAGAAGTCCCCTATTGGAGATTCTACGCTCGGCTCATCGCAGTCATCCCAGTAGAAGCGAAGGACTACCCTCCTAGTGTAGTCCTCCCTTGGAATCCCAAGCGTCATCCATATGTGCTTTATGCATCCGGGACCGGTTATGTCGGCTATTCTCCTCCTCTCTCCGGGCTGTATCCTCCATGCATCCATGTTCCCTCCCGTCTTGTCGTAGCTTGAGATCCTTCGGCTCCTATACTCCCTAAGGAATGGTAGGGATGCGAGGCTTGAATATCCAATCAAATCAGTCACCACCCACTCAATAATATTCAATTTTGTCGTTGAAAGTTTCGTGGTGCTTATATTTAAGTTGTTGTTTGTTAAGGAATTTTCATAAGGTTATTTGTAACTGCTAGTTGCCTTTTCAGTAGTGGAATCAGCTGCAGAAGCGGAGCAGCTATTGCGGTGCTCGCCTATAAAATACTCTTGAGGGGGAGCTTCGCTGTGTATGCTAAGCTTCTTATGGGCGAGTTAGTGATTGGATGTAGTGAGGGTTGAGACTTGAAGATTGAATTGTATGGTTTGAGACTTCCTGAAGTTAAGCCAGGAGATGACTTAGCGAGGTTATTGGTGGATGCGGCTTCTGAGGAAGCTGGCGGCATAAAAGATGGAGATGTCCTCGTTGTAACGAGCAAGGTGATCTCGAAGGCATATGGATTCTTAATTCGACTGGATGAGGTTAAGCCGTCAAGGAGGGCGCTTAGGATCGCGGAGAAGACTGGGGGAGATCCACGTTTCATACAGACCGTCCTAGACAATAGCGATGAAGTTCTCTTTGTCTTTCCATTCGTAAAGATGATTGAGAAGGGCATGATCAGAATGGAGAGGATCTCAAGGAATATTGCTGGGGCCTATGAGGCTATAAGGAAGGCTCCATACACGCTCATCGTAAGAAGGGGAGGGCAGATCTATAGTGATGCGGGCTTGGATTCCTCAAATCATCCTGAGGGCGTGATAAGCATCCCACCCAAGAATCTGGATGAGTATGCACGGGAGATTAGACGTAGAATCAAAGAGCTGACTGGAAGGAGGGCTGCAGTCGTCATAACGGACACGGAGATGTGGTTCTCGCTTGGATCCCTAGATTTTGCTAGGGGCTCCTCTGGCATAGAGGTCATACGTAAGGGCTTCGGTGATACAGATCTTTACGGCAAGCCGAAGTTCGGTGGCGTAGACTGTATAGCCGATGAGATCGCCTGCGCCTCAGCCCTGCTCATGGGCCAAACGGACGAGGGAATCCCAGCTGTTATAGTGAGAGGATATAGGTATGTAGAGAGCGAGGAGGGAGTGATGGATTATCGACTAAGCGGAGATGTCATCAGATACGCGGTTAAAGAGATAATTAGGAGCTCTATTAGAATTCTGGGGTTCAAGTGGCTATTAAGGGTGCTCATTAATTGAATGCGTCAGATGAGCATTCCTAAAGAGCCGCTTAGGGCTGTTCATCGGCCATTATATGACCATCGCGTAATCCATGTTATTTCACCCTAACATCGATTACCTTTGCCCTCTGATATTCCACTATCTTCTCTGGGTCAAGTCTTGATAGCCTATCTGTTCTTCCTCCACCGCCAATAACAATTTTGTTCTCAAGAACTTTTGGATCAACTACTGTCTCAACTCTCACTCCAACCGGCGGTACAGCTCCTACCTCAAAACCCGTTATCTGCTCAACCTCTTTCGGCGTTGCAAGCCTAACTTTACCGAAGACCTTTGCAAGCTTGTTAATGTCAACCCTCGATACTCCATCCACTATAACTAGTACGGGATTCTTCTCGGAGATGAAGAGCAGGGATTTTATTATCTGTTTTGGATTTGAATTAGTTGCTTTGACTGCCTGACTTACAGTCTTAACGGGTCTCCCCACATCTATTATTTCCCCACCCAATCTTCTAAGCAGTTCTTCAAGGTCTTCCCTCGCCATCTCCATTTCACCATCCAAGTTTAGGTAACGAACTGGTCTATTAAAGATTCAAAACATATAAGGTTATATTGTAGATCCGTAAATGTGCTATTGTCGTTGATGGTTGATGATGGGTCTTTAATGTTGCTTCAAGCTGAGATGGCGATGATTTTGAATGATCCCGATTCATGATGAGAATAGGCCTTCGAGGAAGCCGATAATCAATTATGCATTGATAATCGTAAATGTAGTGCTCTTCTTTTTCTTCCTCTTGGACGGAGGTATAAACGCTGGCATTAAGCTCTTCGGGGTTATTCCATCGCTGATACTTGGCGGTGACAGATTATGGACATTACTGACGAGCATGTTTCTCCATGCGAATATCATGCACTTAGCCGGTAACATGCTTTACCTATGGATCTTCGGGGATAACGTTGAGGATGCATTTGGGCATGGCAGATACCTAATCTTCTATTTGGCTGGCGGAGTATTCGCTTCAATCATGCATATACTATCGGCGTTGCTCTCAATAATCTTCAATCCAATACCATACGTCATTTTGGGTCTTCACATACCATGCGTCGGGGCTTCAGGAGCGATCTCAGCAGTTCTAGGAGCGTATATGCTGCTTTTTCCGGGGGCTAGAATAAGAACTCTCGTCTTCCTATTCTACTTTGTAACTGTAATCAGCGTCCCAGCCTTCTTCTACCTCGGATTCTGGTTCCTATATCAGCTCATGATGGGATTCGTCTCCCTGCTGGGAGTACCCTCAACTGTTGCATTCTGGGCTCACATAGGAGGCTTCCTATTTGGAATGTTCGCGGTTAAGGCCTTCGGCGTAAGGCCTAAGGCCAGAAGGCCAAGGCCCGCTAGGAGGCCTGTTGTGGCTCCGTGGACGAGAACCCCGCTTGTCGATGTCATAGTTGAGGATGAGATCGTCAGAGTCTACGCCTTCATGCCAGGAGTCAGATTGGCCGATATAGAATTGACGGTTCATGAATGGGAGGTTACAATCTCAGCTCAGCGTGAGGCGATCAGATATTATGGCAGGGTATCGCTTCCAGTCCCCGTTATTCCGAGGGCTGAAAACATAAATTACATTAACGGAACCCTAAGCTTTATTCTTTACCGCGCATTCCCGCAGACGGACATACTTGAATTTTAAATCTCATGTATGCTCTTAAGTTTTCCTTCTGATGGTGTCGCGGATGAATTCAGCCTCGTCTACATAGCGAACAAATATTAGTAGCTTATAAAGAATACCGCAAGAAATCTCCCCATCTTTGGTGGGGGATGAATTGCGGTAAAGGCTTAAATATGTAACCGGCAAAATTTTGAGTATGGCATGTTGCCGATGATGGGGCGTCCGCCCTGAGACTGGAAGCGTCAATAGCCCATGCGTTAACGCATGGGATGGGGGAGCCGTGAGCCCCCCAAAAAACCGGCAGATGTGACTGGAGATGTAAAGGCCCAGCCGAACGCTGGAAGCCCCCACCTCAATAGGGGGAGGCTCACAGGAATGATGCTCCCATCTTATAGCCCTCGTCGTACATGGCGATTATATTCTTTATTGGCGTGATGGGCTGAATATTGTGGCATGGAGCCAGTATGTATCCCCCTCCCCTCCCAAGTATTCTAAGGTTATCCCGGACTTCCCTTCGGACGTCATCCTCCGAGCCGAAGGCTAATGTCTGCTGGTTATCCATGGCTCCATGAAAAACGATCTTATCTCCGAAGTCCCTCTTTAGCGACTCTCGATCCATCCCCCTACACCTCCACTGGATTGGATTTAATATGTCAATTCCAGCCTTTATCAGATCTGGTATTATCCTTCTTATTGCCCCATCGCTATGCGTAAAGACATAAACTCCGTGGCTGTGGGCCAGATCGATCATACGCTTCATTCTTGGAATGAAGAATTCGCGTATATGCCTCGGCGAGTATAATAGGTCAGTCTGAGAGCCAAAATCCTCAGCTACATAGCTCAGCATTATCTTTCCAGGAGCCTCCTTATATATGAGCCTAGTATTCTCATAGCAGAAATCGAACAGTTTGTCTAGGCAGTAATGAACGATGTCTGGGTGGAGATATAAGTCGAGAAAGGCCTGCTTTTGACCTCTAAGCTTCTTATAGATCAGAAAGGGCTCTGATCCACCACCCTGAATGGGATAATCCTCAAATCCAGCCATCTGATCATGTATCACGGAGTAATCATAGAGGTCAACCGTCGGCCACTCATACTTCCTCTTAATCTCACTTACAGACTTGAACTCCGCAAGCGGATGATAAATGCATTCCCTATATACTCCATCCCTATAATGTACATTCCTGTATCTACAGCCGAAAATATCAGAGTCTTCGGGAATTGGAGGTCCAACATACTTTGGAGTTACAGTAATCACGGCGTCTATGTGAAGCTTCTCATACATTTTCCTTAGGCTCTTAACATGTAGGTATCTCATGAGTCTCTCAGTGACTTCGGGGGTCGCCCAGTAATCCATCGGTATCCTATCGGGCTTCCTCCTCCTAAGTATTGCAAGCCACCTTTCCTTTGGGGTCATATCCTCCTCTTGCAATCCAGAATGCCCCTCTTCACTCTGCTATTACATTCTTCGCTAATCTAACGCTAAAAAGTTACTGAAGAGGCAGAGACTGAATTTAAGTTTAAGTTCGACAAATAATATTTTATGTTTGAGGTAATCGTATCGGCGGCTCCAGATCTTATTAAGGCGGTCATATCTCTATTTATAATAGTTGATCCTCTTGGAAACTTGCCAATATTAGTCAGCCTAACTGAGAATATGAATAGAGAAGAGAGAAAGAGGACTTTTCAGGTAGCCACAGCTACAGGCATAATTCTGCTGCTCTTCTTTGCGCTCCTAGGTGAGCAGATACTCATCCTCTTTAGGATATCCATGCAGAGCTTCATGATAGCTGGGGGAATACTCCTCCTACTAATAGCTATGAGGATGCTCCTAACCGGAAGCTGGAATGGAGGGGAGAACTCCCAGGAGAGCGTCGGCGTAGTCCCGATAGCAATACCATTGTTGGTGGGGCCTGGAGCGATAACGACGACGATACTGAACATTAGGCTCTTCGGCGTCGCAATTACAGTAGCCTCCGTCCTAATAGTCTTCTCGATAGTCTGGCTGACTCTGAGATTCATAGATCAGATCCACAGGCTCCTTGGGAGATCCGGCTCTCTCATTATATCGAGGGTGATGGCTCTGATAATAGCGGCTATAGCAGTAGAATACATATTAGAAGGTATTTATGGGCTGAGCTAGGCTTCATGAAAAAGTCCTATTTGGATTTCTCGGATTCTTTAGTCTGCTCTTTCATTTTCTTTAGGTGCTTCTTAACAACCCTATTTAGGGCTTTATTTGCATCCTTAAGGAAGCTCTCTTCCTTCGCAAGCTCCAAGAATTCCTCTCTCTTATCTTCATAGCCCTTCGGCAGTTCAACGCTGACCTCAATCTTTGGAGTTCCCATCACCTTCTCAAATTCATCCCTCTCTTCCTTATACCTATCCATTGAGCGCTTCTCACGCTTCAAAATTCTCTCCCTTAAATCCTTCATGTCTATCCCTCATACTCCAAATCTGAGAATCAAGTATAGGGTTGCAAATGCCAATTGGATGATCGTAGTTAAGACTCCCGCCTTAGAAAAATCTATAAAACTCAAATTTACATTCTCCTCCTTCAGGGCTCCTATGGCCAAGACGCAGACAGCCCCGCTCACTGGAGTAGCCGCACCTCCGAGATTCGTCCCCAAGATAAGAGACGACCATAAAGATGTCATATTCAAATTTAAGTCTTTCATCATTCCTATTATGGGCGTATAAGTCAATGCAACTGCAATGTTGCTGACAAAGACGCTTAGAAGAGCACTTGACCAGAGAGTTAGGAGGGAGGCTGAGAATGAGGATCCATGAGCCATCCCCAACACCATCCTCGTGATGGCCGATAAAACACCTGTCCTCTCCAACCCCCCAATAATTATTAGGAAACCCCCTATAAAAAATATTGTTTCCCAATCGATCTGGCGGAAGACCGTTCCTGCATCGACATCGACTATTATCAGTGCTAGGACTGCGCACAGGAAGGCTATTGTTTCAGGTCCTACATTCCACTTCTCATATAGCAGAAATAGAATTAGAAAGAGAATTATTACGAATCCAGCCTTATAGACCGTTCTTCTATCCTTAATCTCGCTCCATGGATCATATGTTGGCGGAGTCTTCTTCTCTCCAAGTCTAGGCTTATATAGCAGGTAGAGCGCAAAAGACGTTAATATCCAAAGTGTTATCTCGCACGGCGCCAGATAATATAGGAAATCTATGAAGCTAAGTCCAGAAGCGATCCCTATGATCATGTTGCTTGTCGATCCTATCAACGTGCTTGTTCCGCCCAGATTTATCATTATAGCGGCTGAAACGAAGTATGGCACGGGATCATAATCCATTATTTTAGCGATGGTGCCCGCGGCGGCAGCGATTAATAGTATAGCCGTCACGTCGCTTAGGAAGAGGGAGAGGGCGGCTGAGACGAAGCAGAGCGAAAAGAAGAGGATCCTTGGATCTCCCTTGGAGTATTTTATCGCATAAAGCGCTATTACACGGAATAATCCGCTTCTCTCAACGACCTCAAATGTCACCATTACACCAACGAGTAGGAGGATCACTCTGAAATCAATGAACCCTATGACCTCCTCCGGCGTGAAGACTCCGAGGATTATTCCAAAGAGCGTTGATAATGCCGCTCCTATAAGGGCGGCTACCGAAAGTGACGTTAGCTCAGCTGAGGCGAGCAGTAGCGTTAATAGGTAGATTCCAATGTAGATCATGCTGACGACGCTGAGCATCACGATCACCTTGATTCTTGAATCCGATGGAGTTTTCTCTCCTCGGCGGAGTTTCGAGGAGACCGCTCAGATACGCATTCCTCTACAGAATTTTCTCCAATAACGGTTAAATCCCATTCTTTATTAGGGATAAATCAGCAAAATATGAATATAAACTTATATTTTCCTCAAAAAAGAAAGGCGGGCTTCATTGTGGGCTATTCTATCTTTATGGGTTCCCCTTCCAGCTTCTTCTCTTCCTTCTTCGGCAGAGTTACTTCCAAAACTCCATTTCTATAGGTTGACTTTGCCTTTTTCGGTTCAACCTTGCTTGGCAACTCTACCTCCTTATAATACTTCCTTTGAGGTGTATCAACTGATATCGTCAATTTGGTCTCTGTACCATGCAGCTTTATATCCTTCTTTTCAACTCCTGGAAGTTCAGCTATTACCTTCACTTCTCCATTGGATTCGATGACGTCGACAAGCGGCTCCCTCTCCTCTCTAATATCGATTCGAGGCTTACCGAACTCGCGTGTTGGCTTTATATTTCCGAACTCTCGAATCTGAGGCTTACCATCCGGGCCAATCGTTATACTATATCCGTAAACGAATGGACCCCACTCACGAACTACTGATCCATCGGGAAGCTTCCTCTCCCTAATCAATTCGCTTGGAGCCCTCTTAGAGATCTCCTCGAATTCCCTTCGCATCATCTCATCTAATTCCCTAAACATCTCGTCTATCTCTTCGAAGAAGCTTCGGCCGGAGAATGGCCACATCCTCCTCTTGAACCATCTGGACCACCAATCTTCATCCGACAAGAAAATTATCCCTCCATCCTTCACTGTATCTAACTAAATATATAAAAATATTCGATATTTTACTCAACTTTTATCTCGTA
>Ga0180301_10001310_pt1 | contig 19606 bp, 18 predicted proteins | sample GuaBasSediGuay16_FD_121797 | JGI IMG/M metagenome (GOLD analysis project Ga0180301, IMG submission 121797) | Subseafloor sediment microbial communities from Guaymas Basin, Gulf of California, Mexico - Guay16, Core 4569-2, 12-15 cm | ecosystem: Environmental > Aquatic > Marine > Hydrothermal...
CTCCCCGCGCCAAGGATAGTAATGTCTGGGAGGTGCCCAGCCATGGTAGAAGTCTAAGATCAAAGCGATGGGCGTATACATTACCCCATGATCTGGATGGCGGCGTAGCCAATCTTTAAATTCTAGTTGAAGTTTGCCGAGAGCAGTGAGATCAGGAACCTTCCTAAGCTTACCATCTACCAAACGCGTGACTGTCCTCTTGCATGAGAGGTGGCCGAATTCAAAGCTTAAAACCATGCAACAGTCGTACATGGCCGCTATATATAATAGTCTCTTTAGCAACTGAATGCTGACTCCTCGGGTAGGTCCTACTTTGCCGTCAGGATGCTCCTCTTCAAGCTCAGGATTCAATGCTCCTCCGCGACATATATTCCAAAGACTTATGTCACTAAACCATAGGATGCCATACTGCTTTCCTGCTCCCCGAATGAAGGTAAACCACATAGGCATATTGCCTCTGCCTCCTATCTCAGCGCCAAGCAGACGATGGTTACCCATATCAGCGAAGTAATGTGTAAATGTGGGAAGGGCCCCCTCATAGTACACATAGTCTTGAAGGTCACTGCATAAGCGACGGAAGTATTTTAAGAAGTAATCGTAAGCTTGGCGGCGTGTTAGAGGCGCTGGACAGTACATTTTAGCATATGCCGCGACGTAGCGTCCATCCTGCTCACCATTTTCCCAGCCGAGAAAGCGAGAGCCGAGCCTCTCTAGAAGATACCTGTGTACTTCGGGAGGGGGCTGAAACTCAGCATGCCACAGAGCCTCCGGAATACATGTTGGCACATACCCGTGAAGGCAAAGGTAAAGATTACGGCGAGCTATCTCATCCACAACCTCCTTAAAGTTCTCTGCGAGGATTATATTCCACTTAAGAGTTATGACGCGGCCGAAATCATACAATTCGCTATGTAAGTCTAAAGCCTCTTTAAAGCGGACGACGCGGAGCCTCTCTCGTCCATATGATCCCCCATATCTGGGTGGACGCCGGAAATCTTCCATTCGTCCTTTAGGCCCTATCTTAACCATTTCGAACCTACGTAAACATAGCGTGTGAACCTGATTTTCCAGGTCTTTCCATGTTACAGGCTTCACCTCTCTTTTTGAGAATCTCGGATCGATCGCTGGGTCAACCCTCTTATTCCACACGGAAGGTAGTTTTTTCATTATACCTCACTGAAAACTACTTCTATTCTTCTTCATGTAGCATTAAATTTTTCCTTGGTCTTCTCCCATATCATTGCGATTTTACAGTGGTTATGCGTGGGCTGGAGTTATGTTAATAAGCGACTTATCAGACGTGGTGAGATCTCATCTTCAGCCTCAATCTTGGTTTTGGTCACGAACTTTGAATCGTCAATGTCAAACCACTAAAGGAGGCTTAATGCCATAGACAGATATACAGATCTTCATTCAAGGTTTAAATTTGAAGACTTATATTTGCTTCATTTCACAGATACTCAACCTCAAAGCATTTATTTTCTCTTTGAGTCCTCCTACTTGGGAGGATATGTTATGAAGATTATGATCTGTGGTAAAGGAGAGTCGGTAAAACGGCTCTTGCAGTTCTGATGGCGAGAATCCTATCGGAGAATTTTAAGGTTTATTTAATTGGCTCAGGTGAGTCTAACATTCTCTTACCAGCCTACATGGGGGTGTCTCTTCCCAAGCCCCTTGTTGAGTACGTTGGCGGAAAGAGAGACGAAGAAGAATTTGGGAGGATGAAGCCTAACATAACCAAGGCATTGGCCAAGGCTAAGGAGGGGATAAGGCTTGATCTTTTGCCTTCAGATTACATATCAACATCAAAGGAGGGAATAGGACTAATCGTAATAGGTAAAGTTAGAGAGTAAGGCGAAGGCTGCGCCTGTCCATTCAACATATTAACAAAGATTCTGCTCGGTAAGCTATGCTTAGAAAGAGACGAGGTCGTTCTGGTTGATACCGAAGCTGGAATTGAACATGCGGGAAGGAGATTAGAAGAGGAGTGTGACGGTTTAATCACAATCATCGATCCAACCGTGGAATCTCTAGAGCTGGCACGGTTACTGAGAGATATCGCTTTAAATCTGAATAAAAAGTTCTGGGTTATTGGCAATAAGATTATCGACGAACAAAGAAATTGCTAATAGAAGAAGCTGAGAGATTGGGCTTAAGAATAGATGGAACCGTAAGATTTGATAGGCAATTATACATTTCATGCTTAAGAAGAGAACCTTTAAAATCAGATCTGGCGATAATTGACTTGAAGAAGATACTGAAAATAAAGTTATGGCAAAGTAATGCTTTGAGCGTCTTCTATTCCATACCAACATTTGATTGCCTAATTAGAGTTAAAGATTATCTGGGGCTCTTTAACTTATGAAGACAGCATCTGCCCATTGGAAACGCATCTTCCACTGGCTTTTCAGAGGAATCTTTGGGATTCATCCGTGTTTATAAGATTATGTGCTTTTGGATCATCCGCTTTAATCCCTCTCAAACAAACAATAAAAATAATTCGTAGGAGAATCGAGGTCAATTATTTTGATGTGAGGAAAATTGTCCTTCACTCCCCTCCATTTTAGACCAGCATTGTTTCTTGGATTGATGCTCCTTCAATATTTAGACTTTCCAACATTCTTAATTGCGAATGTCATCGTCGATATTAAACCATTCGCTGTTATGTTGCTGAATTTAAATTGTCCGCTTCATGGCTTTTACATTTCTTTCTTAGGCGGAACCTCATTGGCCACAGCCCTTACAGCGTTTATGGCTGGAGTTAGGATGAGATTCAATCGCATCCTATTAGCCTTGATTGAGCAGGAGACCACGACTAGAAAGATTCTATCCGCGTCCCTTCTAGGAATCTACATTCACATAATCTAGATTCAAGTATGCTATAATGCTAATCTTATGGGCTAGAACCCGTAAATGACGAGAGCTTCACTCTGTGGGATGATTCTTCTCTCACGGCTATTGCTGAGCTGAACAGCATAATAGCCTCATGCATTCATGGGCTACTATAAATCTTTCAGAGATAGAGTTAGCCATTCAAAAGACATCTTCCCTCCGAACCCCTCTTTCGCTTATCCACCACATTTTTCTATTAAACCCCAGCCTTTAAGAGGTTCAGTAAGTTTGAGACGAGCTGGGGATCATCTCGGTTTAGAGTAGATCTAGATAAAAATTGAGAGGTCTAATACGACTAGCAGAGGTCATATTTCGGAGAGTTTGGTGTTGAGGTTAAAGTGGTAATAGATGCCGGCGTCTCCCTCGTCTACTCCAAGTTTAGTAGGTGTAACTGTGATTTTCGCGTATGATGCGCGCATTTTACACAGAGCGATGTGATAGACGCCATTAACTTCTGCGTAGCCTCCGTAGTAGGGATAATGGCCGCCGAATGTAGCTATTAAATTATAGCCGTCAAATATGCTCATTAATTCATCCTCATTATCAAGTCCGCCACTTATCCCGAAATTCTCATAGAACCTGATCGGATAATGACAAAAAACTATGATGAGTTTTGTCTCTGGGATATTCTCTAGATCCCTCTCCAACCATTCCAGCTCTTCCCTTGGAATATGAGCGTGAGATTCTCCCCAAGTTCCATCTAGAAATATTATGTGCAGAAAGCCGATGTCAACGGATGTCCAGTCATAGTCGATTCCAACTTCCTTCTTAAATTCGGCCCTTCCAATCTCAGTTACATCATGATTCCCCATTACATAATAGCGTGGAGCCTTACACTTAGAAAATTCATCATTTATGTTCTTTAATTCCCCGCGATCACAAAAATCTCCAAGTTCAACAACTAGGTCCGGAAGAAAGTTATTATTCATGTCATGAACAAACTTTCTCATGTAACCCCTCATATCATTCTCGGGGCCATGATGAACATCGGTTATCGCGCCTATTCTTACGATCTCCATTACAAGGCAGACCTCGCTGAGAGACTTGCAATTTAAATTTTTAATTTTAAAATAAAAATTCTTTGATTATGATTGTGCATGATGGCAAGGCTTCATGTAAATCCGTCAAAGAGCACAAATAGTCGGCTCTCCTCCTTCTGCAATGATCAATGAGAAATGAAAACGTAGAATTTGCTGAGACTTTACAATTACTCTAGGCTGTATAGTGTAACTGGCCAGTTTAGCTAACCTTAACAATGTGTAGGGAATGCCTTGCTAAACTCTTTTATTTCGCATCAGATGAGATTTATAGCGTTCATAGTATTTTTGTTTAACAATCATCACGCCGCCTTTATTCTCAACGATGATTACTTTGTCATTGGGGAGTTGATAAGCCTCATAGGTGTGTCCAGCTGCTTCAAATCTCTCCAGCAATTTTAGATTCTTCACGTAGATCACCAATCCATTTTATCAATTGATTCTCCTGATATGCCTTTTTTAACTTGGAGTTTAAAAGATAATGCGATAAAAATTGATGTCATAGCTATGAATATAGAAGCCCTGTAGAAAGCGTATGTTTTTCATTATGGGGAGCAGCATCCTCTCCGTGACAAAAATTTATAGCTTGCTGAAGCTTCACGGAGCATCATCGATGTCGTCAGGTAGGTTTTAGGTTCCGTATAACATTGTTTATCTCTTTGTAGCTCGTAGTTTTCGTTATTGGATTTATTGGTATCACGAGTTCAAGAGACTCTACGCTATTCAGCTTCTCAAGATCTTTAGGCGAAGGTTTTTCAAGTCTGAAGACTGCATTCCCAGATAGAAACATTTCAACTCCAAGCTTGTCATGAACTATTCGGAAGAACCTATTGTAGCAAGGCTTATCGCATCTGTCGAGGCGCCTTATCCCTAAAAACCTGGCGGTGTGACACTTTCTAGTTAAAGCGACGGGGATCATATATAAATGAATTGAGAGCTGCAGTCCGCAGTCCGCTAGAGCCTGGTAGCTCTGGAAGCACTTGGGGATCCAATCTAGATCTACACCTATAATTCCATGTTGCTTGAAGAGCTCAACGGTGGGCTCATAGTTTAGATTCGTTTGATAAAACAGGTCAGCGACCTTCCTTCTGTCAAGCATGAGCTTAATTGAGAGCGTTAGGAAGAACATATCCTTTATGCCAAGCCTCCATGGGCATCTGGCGGGGAGATATACGAGGAACCTTCCGAGCCAAAGGTTCAAGCCGGGCTGGTCGGATAAAATGTTTAGCAGTCCTAGATCGTTCACCACGATCTTAGCTTCTCTACCGCTTAGGAAATCCACATGTTCCCTTATCTTCTCTAAGGCCTGATCAGGTAGCCTCGGGGTCACATATATGAATTCTTTGTCATGATCCTCTATGAGATTATAAGCCTTTTTGAGGGTCTGGAGGCTTGGTATTTTTCTCTCGCAGAGTTCCGAGCCAAATCTAACGGCATCTACATGGCTCTTAACTGATTCTTCAACCATCTTCAAATTCTCGGCTTGAGCGGAGAACTTCAGCAACTCCTCTCATACACCCCTAACCGTATCTATATTGGGCTGTCAAGAGCGGGATGTAATAGCACCTCTTCTGCTTGCAGAAGAGCTCTCGAAAGCTCCTTCCAATCATACGAACATAGTAATCGTCCAATTCTCTTATAACCGAGTTAAGCTTATCCCTGAATGCCTTACCACCAGTCTTTCCCTCAGCCAACGTGTCTAAGATTTCCCGGTATGCCTTGGTCATGATAGCTTGTCTCTCCCCGCTTAGGCATCTGCCAACAATCTTGAAGCCTGAAACTCCAGCCTTTAAAAGTTGAGGAACCCTGCATAGGGCACACCAAGTAAAGCCGTCTAGTATTGGAAGAACCCCCTGGAGCCTGCCGTGTTCATCATACACCCTAAAGGGATGCCTGCAGGGCGTTAAATCCCTCAGAGGCGTAAAGAGAAGCCTCGGAAATATCCAGTGAAGCAAGTAACAGTTTGCATTTATGTTAGAACATCCGCCTCCATGAACGAAGACCTCTATCTCAACGTGGCTGTGCTCCGCTATTTTATGTATCTCGTCTATCGTCAAGTGTCGTTCAAGAATGACCCTGCTGAAGCCTAGCTTGCTGAGGAACTTTACAGCCTCATAATTCATGGAAGCCATGAAGGTACTCGCATAAATCGGTATCTCCACACCGATAGATTTGACAATTGAAAGTATGCCTAAATCTCCAATTATTATAGCGTCAACATCCTCATCTAAGCATCTCTTGAGGTGCCGTCTTAGGTCATCCTCCATAGACTTGGCCATAAACGGGAAAACGGCCGTCAAGACAACCTTTACATTATGGGCATGAGCATATCCGACTATTCTACTCAGTTCATCGTAGCTTGAGACCTCACAGAATGGGGATCTGTTAAGCCACAAGTTTCTAAGCCTTCCAGGCACAGTTACTCCAAGGTATATCTCATCCGCCCCAGCATCCACAACCATTTTAGCCCCATCATAAGAATTTACCGGAGCTAAAAGCTTAGGTATATTAGCAGGCCTCTTCAAGTTTATGCCTCCACTATAAGTTGTTAGTTGCAAAATGCTATTAAGTATTAGCATATCGTTCGGAAGTATATCAAACTGTGACTTCAGAAGGAAGATTAGAGTCTGGAGGTATAAAAGCGAGAATTCTCAAATTGAAAAGGCTGAACGAGATTCCAATTGACAGATATATTTACTTAATTCCGGCCTACGGGTCTCAAAAGGTTCAGAACTTACCTATCCGCGAAACTCGTGTTCTTCCCATGAGCTATATTTGAGCGAAAGAAAATTTTTTGATATCAACCTCGTTTCTCATGGTCTATTCCGCAGAGGTATCCGGAATGATTGGTCAGCCACAAGAAAAAATATTATGAAATACTCATTGCACTTTAGTGCTAAGATACTGCATTGTGAACCTGAAATTTACGATATAATATTTCTCTTAATATATTCATGTGAGATAGGGAATATAGTAAACGCGATCTGCATGTCATAAAATCAAATTTTGGCTCAGTGAATAATTTACTGTGATTTAAAGTTTATGTGGACGGTCTATTCTATGGATGTCATCAAGAAGATACAACGATGCGAAGAAAATCCATGCGTGTTTTCACACGTCTAAATCTCTTGTCATCAAGCCAGAGAATGGGGAAGCACTCAAGAATTATGGAGATCTGAGTAGGACACTCATCTTCTTCGTTCTGTGTGGATATGAAGAAGTTCGACGGATTCATTGAGGGGGTCATTTGACTGATAGATTTATGGCTATCTCTGCTATATCCGTTCCATACTCTGCGATCCTTCTTATACTCTCGAGGATTAGCCTGATGCCCATCATGTTTCTAGGCTCAGTCTTAAGCTTGAGTAGGTATTCAATAGCTTCTTCTTCGAGATCTATTACCTTGTTTACCCTTGCCATGGACCCGTTTATTAGCGCTGGATCGTATTTATATAATGCCTTCATGGAGTCCTCATGGATCTCTTGGGCTAATGAACTCATAGCAACGGCTCCTTTTATGGCTTTCCCGTTTATTGGTGTCGCTAATGTTGGAATTATGCTGGCTATTCTTGCCGCATGGTCAGCGCTTCTCTCTATACTCTTCACTACAAGGCGGTAGCCGAGGCAGTCTCTAGGGTTTGAGAGTCCTATCTCCTCGATGAGCGCTCTATTGTAGACTGCCGCTTTCAATTGTCGAACTACGAAGAAGTATAGCCTGTCAACCTCATCATCTCTACGGACAACCTCTTCAGCCAAGGCTCTATCGTTATTCTTTAATGCGTCTACGGCATCTCTAAGCATGAATAACATTAATACGTGCATACGATCCAAAGCTCTCCTCAAGGGAAGCTCCACATGTCCGAGTAAGCATTGGATAACCACTTCATTGGCTGATTCTTCCATTACCTCAACACCGATCAACTTTTGCCTCACGGTATTCTTGATGAGATCTCGGTATCTTACATTTCTAAGTTTAACCCTTATTATATCATATCCTACGAGGTAGTGGGCGATGAAATCTCTGATCACAGATTCAGGATCAGCCTGTATGGTCGCTTCTATGGTCGCCTCTGATTTTTCTTTAGACTTTAAGTCTCCTTTAGGAACTATAAGTAATGATGCGTCAGCTTGAGGTATCAACGCTACCTGATCCTTAGGCTTTAAACCAACCGCCTCCACCCATTTCTTAGGTAATGAGATAACGTAAGTAGCGCCTCCCGTGACCTGAACCTTCCTCAACTCTGCAGGTAAACTCATAGGGATCAACTACCTATATAGACTAATAATTAGTCTATAGAACCTCAATATATATTTAACTATTCTATAGTTTATGTCGAGAAAGTATATATTGTCCATTCAGAATTATGGATGAATGGAGGTGAAAAAGTGAATCGCGAAAGATCGCATGGAAGCATCCAGACTTCACGTGCCATTATAGTGATGACTCTGCTGTTTATCGTTGGGTTCGCCAGCGGCTACTATACGGACACGCTATTCTCATCTCAAACCGTAGTCTGGAAGGAAGATGTTGCCTGGCGCACTGAGAGCATAAGCATCTCAGGCTCAACAACTGTTCTACCCATAGCTAACGCATGCGCCATAGCTTTCATGAACAAGTACCCTGGAACCAGCATTACGGTTACGGGCGGCGGGTCAGGCCGAGGCTATAGTGAAGTTATAGATGGAGTGGTCGATATCGGCATGGCTTCTAGACCTCCTAAACAGAAGGAGATAAATGATGCAAAGGAGAAAGGTGTTGCCTTATGGTTGTATCCCATAGCGTTGGACGCCGTTTGCGTGGTGGTCCACCCATCGGTAAACAAAACCTTAAAGCTTACACTGCAGGAGGTGGGCAAGATCTTCGCCGGAATCTACACAAGATGGAGTGATGTTGACCCAAGTTTACCCGATGAGCCCATTTATGTCGTCGTCAGAGAGCCAGGTTCGGGGACGAGGGGAACCTTTGAGGAGTATGTGATGGAGCCCTACGGTTACGACGTGACCGATGCAGCGCATGTTCGACCGAGCAACCCGGCGGTAAGGACGACTATTGAGACCACTCCATACTCGATAGGATACGTAGGCCTAGGCTTCGTAACCTCTAAAATGGTTGTTGTAGCCTTAGCCGAGGAAGAAGGTGAACCATACATCTACCCCTCCATAGAGAACATCGCCAGCTTCAAGTATCCGATATCGCGATACCTGTACTTGGTCACCAGCACCAGACCTGAGAGTGGATCATTAGCCGACAGATTCATCGACTTCATTCTAAGCCCAGAAGGACAAGAAATAGTGGAAGAACAAGGATTTCTGAAGCTCCCAAGATATCCGGCGGGTGTATGAAGTGGAAACAAGAAGCTTCAAAAAAGGTCTTCCTAAACTTTTTATGCATTTGAGGAGTCAGCCTATAGAGTTCGTCTTATTCCTTTGCGCTTCCTTCTCTGTGGTGATCCTCTTATTGATGCTTCTCTTCGTAGTTATGGAAGGCTCACTTGCCTTCACAAGACTGGGCACGCAACTGATCCTCGGTCAGATGTGGAAAACCAACTCTGACCTTTACGGAGGTTTCCCATTGATATATGGTTCTCTCATGGTCGTATCCGGTGCACTTTTGATCTCCATTCCCCTCGGGATATGCACATCCATATTCATCGCTGAGATTCTGCCGTTCCAGCTCCGAGACCCAATTAAATCCGTAATAGAACTCCTCGCTTCCATACCCTCAGTAATCTATGGATTCATAGGAGTAACTTTCCTGGCTCCTCTGATAGCCTCCATTTTTGGACTTCAGTCTGGAGCAACAGCATTTACGGCCTCTCTGATATTGGCGATAATGGTGCTTCCAACAATAGTCGGCGTCTCAGGAGAAACGATCTCAGCCGTGCCGATCGAGTATAAAGAAGCCGCACTCGCTCTAGGAGCATCCAAATGGCAAACTATAAGGAATGTCATTCTGCCCCTATCCAAATCTGGCATGTTAGCAAGCGTAATGTTGGGTTTCGGGAGAGCCATAGGCGAGACAGTCGCTGTCCTCATGGTAGCGGGGAATGTGGCTATGGTTCCCACACCTCCATGGAATTATTTGGCTCCAGTATATCCAGTTACGGCGGTCATAGCAATGCAGATGGGAGAAGCAGCTGTCGGAAGCTTAGAATACAGTGCATTATTCGGGTTAGGGCTGATACTCTTCATCATCACATTTGCCGTAAACACCATTGCCGATGTAATCGTTAGAAGGAGACCCGTAGGGAGGAGTGTTCAGCTATGAGCGGGCAGACTGGAGAGAAAGTGATCTTCGCAATCCTCGGAGTGCCCATGCTTATCTGTATACTCATATTCCTGTGGATTCTCAGCCTACTCTTAACCGGAATCGGAACTGTGAGATGGGAGCTATTCACCATGAGTGCGCTTCGAGGGGGAATGTTAGAGATGATCGTGGGCACCATATACCTGCTACTTGGGGCCGCTGCGGTTGCCGGTCCAATAGGCGTTTTAGCCGCCATCTACTTGGTGGAGTATGCCCCGAGCGGAGGGCTGACGCGTATTATAGACCAAGCGATCAACAACCTGGCCGGCGTCCCATCGATAGTGATAGGCCTATTCGGCTACACGTTCTTCTGCCGACATCTCGGACTCGGAGTATCCCTAGCAGCCGGCTGGTTAACCTTAGCTCTGATGATGCTACCCATAGTTATAAGGGGATCTGAGGAAGCCTTGAGGATGGTTCCAGCATCCTTCAGGGAAGCAGCTCTGGCTTTAGGGGCTACTAGATGGAAGGCGATAAGCTCAACAATTCTCCCGGCAGCCGCGCCAGGAGTTGTTACGAGCGTGATCTTAGGGATGGCTAGGGTAGCCGGAGAGACCGCGGCTATACTATTCACGTCATGCGTTCTCATAACGAGGGGCTTACCGAAGACTCCCTTCGAGCCTGTAATGGCGCTTTCCTATAACCTTTTCGTTCAAATAGTTGCCTTAGGAGCTCCAGCCCAGAGAGTCTTTGGGATAACCCTAGTTCTCTTTATGATCGTCACCTCCCTCTCCCTCTCCGCGATTTTATTGAGGAGCTATTACAGGTTGAGGCAGCCGTGGCTGAGAATGAAGGGGTGATGTTAGCATGGTTAATGATGCTAAGGTAGACATTAGGAACCTAAACGTCTGGTTTGGAGACAACCATGTCCTGAAAGACGTAAGTTTCAAGATCAGGGAGAAGGCTGTCACGGCGATCATGGGCCCTTCGGGATGTGGAAAGACAACCTTGATAAGGGCGATCAACAGGATGAACGAACTCATATGTGGTTGCAGGACATCTGGCGAAGTATACATAAATGGACACAACATCTACGATGGAAACATAAACGTCTACGAGTTGAGAAGGAAGGTTGGGATGGTGTTCCAGAAGCCTAACCCATTTCCGAAGTCAATATATGAGAACGTCGCGTTCGGGCCGAGGATTCACAAGATGGCGAATGGAAGGGAAATCGACGAGATTGTGGAGAGAAGCCTCAGGGAGGCAGCCCTATGGGACGAAGTTAAGGACAGACTGCAGGATAGCGCCTTCAACCTCTCAGGCGGGCAGCAGCAGAGGCTGTGCATCGCAAGGGCATTAGCTGTGAAGCCCGAGATAATACTGATGGATGAGCCTTGTAGCGCATTAGATCCCGCAGCAACAACAAAGATCGAAGCCCTAATTAGAAGACTGAGTAAGAGATACACCGTGATTATAGTTACCCATAACCTGCAACAGGCAGCCCGAGTCTCAGACTTTACAGCCTTCCTATACGAGGGTAGGCTCATCGAGTACAGTGACACTAAAAGTGTCTTTGAGAATCCTCGCAGCGAATTGACAAAGAATTATATCGCGGGAAAGTTTGGGTAGGTGAACAGTGGATGAGCAGACTGATCAATGTAGGTTTAGAACAGTCCTCAAAACTCATGCCTGAGCGAAGGGGAATTCATACCAGTACGTTCAGACGAACTGTCTCTTCACGTCGATGTAGTCTATTATCGTATAGTGGCTACAGTAGAGCATAATCTGTACGGTGTTAAAGCCTATCTCCTTAATTCTCGGCAGAGCACCTATTAGATCATTGATCGTCGGAAATGGAGAGTATGGCCCAGCATAATATTTTATGCCTATCTGCACCTCGTAAATAGTGGCCTTCATAACCCATTCAGGGGTGTCCTGCGGGACACGTAAACCAGTCGATTCCTACCATTCCCTAAAATACTTTTATGCGCTTTCCTCGCATGTTACTTTATGCAGATGTTCCGGTTAATATTTCATGCCATGCATATCCCTCAAATTTCACTTTGACATAACCATTCATATCAAGAAATAACAATTGGAATGGACAATAAAAAGAAGATTGCACTATTCTTGACTTAATCAAAAAGCATAAAAAGGCTTTGATCGTTATGACAGCAGCTTTAGTTCCGGGTTCTTGTGTATAATATCCAAGTTTAATTAAAGGAATAAGATTTTTGATCCTTATTTGGCACTAAATCATCTATCACAAACGGCTGGAAATACCTATCCTTTATTATCGAGAAACCTTTTCTATATGCCATATTTTATTCCAGCCTTTAAAATAGGAGGTGAAGATGGTCAAGAGAAACTCAAAAATTTTTAAATATGGTATGTCTATGGCATTGGCAAGTTGGTTTTCTCTAGAAGAAACGCCGATATAACATTAGTCTGTCATATCACCTCATCAGCTGTACGGATGTGAATAAAGGAAGATTTTTAGATGTCATCATTAAAAAAGAAAAATATTGAAGAATATTATTGAAGGAGTAGAGTCATGCTGACAGATGGTCAGGGCACAATTTGCTACGACATCTCTCTTCCAAAGATCATCTTGTTGATCCTCTGATCCTCGAAGATGCTGTCATCAATAAGATCGGGCATCGAACTTTCAAGTATTAAACTGTCCTCCAATGCTGTAAATTGATGCTTCGTATATGGCTCCACAATAGTTCTGTCTCCCTGTTCCATGATGAAGGTTCTGCCGCCGAGTTCCATTCTGATCCTTCCCTTAACAATAAAGAAAGTTTCATGCTTTCGCTTGTGATAATGCATTGGGCAAGTCTGCCCCTTAAACATGAAGATGAACTTTCCGCAGTATCCATGCTCAACATCATTGTTGATGTTAAATTCGATCTCTCCAATCCTGTAAAAGTCATTGAGGCCGAAATGCAAAGGATCTGGGGGGACATCAGGTAGTTTAAGTCCCCAAGATTCAACTATGCTATGACATTTCTTCAGAGCCTCTTCCCTCTCTCTCCCTGAGAGGCATATTCTTCTCAGAATCTCCTCCTCATTCATCTCCCCGCTCATAATAACACCTAAACTCTAATTGGGAGCGTGGATTAAAAACGTTTATGTCGTCTGAAGCATCGTGAGAAATGAATGGATTCCATACGCGCTAAATATTATTTTTCCGCAATAATATTTGGGGATGTCAACTTGGGATATCTGATGGGAATAGATGCTGGAACAACAAGTTTAAAGGCTGTTCTCTTCGATGAGGAGGGCAACATGGTCGCAGTCGGTAGATCCGAGTATAATATAGAGACGCCTCAGCCTGGCATGGCTGAATTGAATGCCGAGGATTATTGGAATGCATGTAGGGAGGCGATCTTAAAGGTTATGAGGACATCAAATGTTAATCCAGCGGAGGTAGAGGCCTTAGCGATCTCAAGTCAAGGAGAAACATTCATCCCGGTGGATAGGAATGGTAATCCCCTCAGACGAGCTATAGTCTGGCTGGATAATAGGTCGGGCGACGAAAGCAGAATCATAGAGGAACACTTCGGCGTAGATAAGATCTTCAAAGTGACTGGGCAACCGCAGGTTGTTCCGACATGGCCTGCAACGAAGATCCTCTGGCTTAAAAGGAACGAGCCGAGAATATTCGCCGAGACATACAAATACCTGCTCGTTGAGGACTTCCTGATATATAAGCTGACCGGAATCTTCTCCACAGAATACTCAGTTGTCTCCTCAACGTTGATTTTCGATATTTGCAGAGAGGACTGGTGGGATGAGATGCTTGAAGTCATAGGGATCAGCCGTGATCATCTTCCAGAGCTGAATCCCTCAGGGAAACCCGTCGGGAATATATCTGATTCAGCATCCAAGGCTACTGGTCTCAGCACAAAAACTATAGTTTCGACGGGAGCCTTCGATCAAGCGGCAGGGGCAGTTGGATCAGCAAATGTCAAGCCGGGAATAATCACTGAGACTACGGGGGCGGCGTTAGCTCTTCTCGCTACGCTGAACGAGCCTATATACGACCCAAAACATAGGGTTCCATGCCATCATCATGCAGTGCCTGGAAAATTCTTCCTTCTCCCATGGTGTCAAACCGCAGGTATCGTGCTCAGATGGTTCAGAGATGAATTCGGCAAGTATGAAGCGGAGGTAGCAGATAAGATGGGCGTCGACGCATATGATCTCCTAACACTTCAGGCCAGCAGAGTTAATGCAGGCTCAAATGGGCTGATAATTCTTCCACACTTTGCTGGCGCGGGTCCTCCGGAATTCGACCCGCATGCTAGGGGAGTGATCTTCGGATTGACATTAAGCCATGGTAGAGCGCATGTGATAAGGGCGATTATGGAGTCAATAGCCTACATGCTAAGGAGGAATGTAGAACTTATTGAAGAGTTCGGAGTTAGGGTTAGAGAAATCAGATCCCTAGGCGGAGCATCTAAAAGTCCACTATGGAATCAGATAAAAGCTGATGTAACATCCAAGGTTATTTTGACACTTCAGACTAGTGAGGCGGCTAGTTTAGGGGCAGCTATACTCGCAGGAGTAGCGTATGGGAGGTTTAAGCGCGTCGAGGATGGATGCGACGTGATGGTTCGATTGAAGGAGAGGTATGAGCCTAATCCAAAGAACAGAAAGATCTACGATAAATACTATAAGGTTTATTCGTCGCTATATGAAAAACTGAGGGATCTATTTCCAGCAGTTTCCCAATAGCCTTTTTAAGGATTTAAACGAATGATGAATGGGTGGGATTATGTGCTTATCCGGTAAAAAGATCAGATTGGGCCATATCTTCAGAGATGATGGAAGGACATTTGTCGTCACTATGGATCATGGCGTAGACTTAGGGCCAGTTGAGGGACTCGAAGATATTAAATCAACATTAAAGAAGGTTCTAAAATGTGATTATAAACCGGATGCTATACTGATGAATCCATCCATGATAAGGTTGTGCCATGAAGACTTGGCTGGTAAGGTTGGCGTGATAGCGCGGCTCGATGGCACGGCAACACTACTTGGTCCTGATATGACTGATTACCGGCTCTTTTCATCAGTAGAGGATGCCCTAAGATGCGGGGCTGATGCAGTCGCAACGATGGCATTCATCGGAGTGAAGAGGGAATCTGAAAACTCAGAGAAGGTCGGGAAGGTCTCTCAGGAATGCAATAAATGGGGAATGCCACACTTCGTGGAGTCTCTTCCACCAGAAATTATCGATTATTACTTTAAGCCTAAAGCGGAAAGAAGATGGGCTAATCCGGAGCATGTAAAATTCGCTGATAGAGTCGCAGCCGAGCTTGGCGCCGATGTGGTAAAATCATATTATACGGGTGACCCAGATACCTTCCGTGAAGTAGTTAGGAGCTGCCCAGTTCCAATAATCGTTGCCAGCGGCCCGATGGCCAGCGATCCGGAAGGCCTACTAAAAATGGTGAATGAGGTAATGAAGGCCGGCGCAAAAGGCGTAATCATGGGAAGAAACGTCTGGGGATACGAAAACATGCCAGCGATAATGGAGGCAATCTCAAAAATAGTGCACGAAGAAGAGAGCCTTGAAAGAGCAATAAAAATAATCAAGTAGAAAGATGCGTTAATACAAACATATCCTAAGGATGACTGGACTGGAAGTTATGCTAGAAGAACATGAAAAGTTCACAATTAGACGTTGCGGCTCGGCTAAAAGATGATCGATCCGCATTTATGCCTTCCACTAACTTATTCTCGTTTGAACCTTTTATCCCTAAAATGGTCTGATACTTCTTCCCTTAGGCTCCAAATAGGTTCTCTCATGAATGCATCACCGCAGGGATTTTTCGGATACACTTTTATCATGCTTGCTATTTGATAGACTGAGCTATGGGTACTTCTGCCCCATGAAACAGTGTCCCTAGAGAAAGGCGGAACTTTTATATAGTTGGTTGTTTAACGAGTAAAACAGTGATTCAATTTGGAGAGTAATAAAAGGAAAAGGTCAAAATCGGGTTTCGTGGGCTTAAGGATAAACGAGGAGCATGAGAGGATCTTGTCTAAACTTCAGGAGACTTCGGGTTTAAGTAAAACGGAATTGCTATTGAGAGGCTTAGAGATTCTCAGCGAATATTACTCGCTGGAGTTCGATAAGCCTGCTTTAAGCCTTGAACTTAGAAGGCTTGAGATGGAAGCGTTACGTTACGCTGAGGTTATAAGGCACATTAGACAGAAAGGAAGAGCTCTAAGGCTTGTGATTCAGGAGTTACGTGATATAGACGCAATTATAGATAAACACAATGCAGATAAGAGCCGTTTGATTCAAATTCTCCTGGACGTTCAGAAGAAGTATGGTTGGCTTCCAAAGCTCTCTTTAATGTGGATATCGGAGAGATTAGGAGTTCCGATAGCCCAGATATACACTATCGCAGAGTTCTACAAGGCCTTCTCCTTATCTCCAAGAGGAAGACATCTGATCAGAGTGTGTATGGGAACCTCCTGCAAAGTTCGAGGTGCAGAGGCAATTCTTGACAGAATTCAGAGAATTCTAGGCATAGAAAAGGGTAAAACCACTCCGGACGGTAAATTCACACTTGAAACAGTTAACTGCTTAGGATGCTGTGCACTTGGACCTGTAATGACCATCGACGGGAAATATTACGGAAACCTAAAGATACGTGATATAGATGAAATATTGTCAAAATATGATTAGGTGAAAAGGAATGGTGAAACGTATAAATTCTCCAGAAGATCTGGAAAAACTTCGAAGTGAAATTATAGCTAAAAGTAAGGCTGAGAAACATATCGTTTCTGTCTGCGTAGGAACTGGTTGCATCGCCCTCGGCGCAGATGAGACGATCAACGTACTTGAAAAAGAAGTTGAGAAACACGGTTTGAAGGGCAAAGTTGAAATTAAGAAGGTTGGCTGCGTAGGGTTCTGTGAGCAGGGACCCATAATAATTATATATCCTGAAGAAATCTGCTACCTAAAAGTTAAACCCGAAGATGTCCCAGAAATAGTCTCTAAGACATTAGTAGATGGAAAAATTGTTGAACGGCTAGTCTACACTGACCCTAACACAGGCGAAAAGATATCGAAGCTTGGGGAGATCCCATTCTACAAGCATCAGCTTAGACTGCTCCTAGCAAATAATGGAAGAATAGACCCAAAGAGCATAGAGGACTATATAGCTGTGGGTGGATACAAGGCGCTCGCCAAAGCCCTATTCGAAATGAAACCTGAAGAAATAATCGAGGAAATAAAAGCTTCAAACCTTCGAGGGCGTGGAGGAGCTGGCTTCCCAACGGGGATAAAATGGGAGACTACACGAAATGCTCCGGGAGAACCCAAATATGTAATAGTTAACTGTGATGAAGGCGACCCCGGCGCCTTCATGGATAGAGCGCTGATGGAGGGCAATCCGCATTCAGTTCTTGAAGGGTTAATAATCGGCGCTTATGCTATCGGCGCGCATGAAGGCTTCGTTTACGTGAGAGAGGAGTATCCAATGGCCGCGGAGCACATCTCCATTGCAATAAAGCAAGCGGAGGAGTATGGATTGCTAGGAGAAAACATCATGGGTTCAAACTTCAACTTCAAGGTTACAGTTCATAGGGGTGCTGGTGCATTCGTTTCAGGAGAATCCAGTGCATTAATGACTGCTATAGAGGGAAAAGTGGGCGAGCCTAGACCGAAGTACATTCACACGGCCGTTCAGGGAATATGGAACAAACCAAGCTGCCTCAACAACGTTAAGACATGGGCATGCGTTCCACTAATAATCCTGCGCGGAGCGGAATGGTTCAGAAGCATAGGAACTAAGGGAAGCAGCGGCACAATGATATTTTCACTTGTAGGAAAGGTTAATAATACTGGTCTAGTAGAAGTGCCAATGGGAATAACGCTCCGCGACATCATCTTTAAGATAGGCGGCGGGATCAGAGGAGGGAAAAAGTTCAAAGCGGTTCAGACGGGAGGACCTTCAGGAGGCTTCATTCCAGAATGGCTACTCGATACGCCCGTAGATTTTGATGAGCTAAAAAAGGTCGGTTCAATGATGGGTTCAGGCGGAATGGTAGTCATGGACGAAGACACATGCATGGTTGACGCGGCAAGATACTTCGTAGATTTTCTCCTAGAAGAGTCTTGTGGAAAATGTGTTCCTTGCCGTGAAGGACTAAAGGAGCTTTCGAGAATCCTAAATAATATATGCAGGGGAGAAGGCAAAGAGGAAGATATACAGCTGATCGAGGATATATGCGAAACTATGAGGGAGGCTTCTCTCTGCGCGCTTGGCAGAACAGCGGTAAATCCAGTTTTAACATCACTAAAATACTTCAGAGAGGAATGGGATGAGCACATAAAGGATAAAAAATGCCGGGCTAAAGTATGTAAGGCGCTAATAAACTATTACATAGACCCAGAATTATGCCAGGCTTGCACGTTATGCCTAAGAGAATGCCCGGTTGGAGCTATACATGGAGATAAGGAGCATGTACATTGGATCGAACAGGAGAAATGCATAAAATGTGGAACATGCTACGAAGTCTGCAGATTCGGCGCTGTAAAAAAGATTTCGGGAGAGCCCATTCCGCCACCGCCAAAAGGTATGAAGCCCATCCGGAAAAGAGGAGAGTGAAGGGAGGGAAATAAATGAAGAAGATGATTAGTTTAGAGATTGATGGGAAAGAAGTTAAGGTAGAAGAAGGAAAAACCATTCTGGAAGCGGCAAAGGAGGCTGGCATAGAAATACCGACGCTCTGCTATCATGAAGGACTAAAACCATATGGCGCCTGTAGAATTTGCAGCGTAGAGATCGAAAGAAAAGGGAGAACCCGAATAGTAGCGGCATGCTGCTATCCAGTGGAGGAAGGACTAAAGGTAAAGACAAACTCTGAAAAAGTTAAGAAGATTCGAAGAACGATAATAGAGATGCTTCTTCCAATATCGCCGACAGGGCCAATAATGAGCTTAGCCAAAGAATACGGAGTTGAAAAATCCAGATTCTCCGGTGAACGCACATACTGCATCCTCTGCGGTCTATGCATTCGATACTGTGCGGAAATCAAGAAAGAAAACGCTATAACCTTCGTCGGTAGAGGGGCCGATCGAAAGGTCACCGTCGTGCCAGAGAAAGCTGATGTATGCGCAATGTGCAGAGAGTGCTATGAACTCTGCCCCAGTGGAAAAATTGCTAACATAATCGGATACTAAACGAAAATACCCTCTCCTCTTTTAAATGAACCTCCTCAAATTGCTAAGATAATCGGATACCTCTCCATTAAAGAGGATTTAAGAAGATATTTGAGTTCCATCTCATCTTTCTTTGAAGACACTTCTACAGGAGCTTCAAGACTGATTCTGTTGTGTTTCTCAGTCACCTCCAAGGCATCTATCTGGCGGATCTCAACGTTTCAGGACTATGTACATAAG
>Ga0180301_10001311_pt1 | contig 19591 bp, 24 predicted proteins | sample GuaBasSediGuay16_FD_121797 | JGI IMG/M metagenome (GOLD analysis project Ga0180301, IMG submission 121797) | Subseafloor sediment microbial communities from Guaymas Basin, Gulf of California, Mexico - Guay16, Core 4569-2, 12-15 cm | ecosystem: Environmental > Aquatic > Marine > Hydrothermal...
CCCTCCTTATTTAATTTTTTTAAATATTAAATAAAACAGTGGTACTTTTTAAAAGTACCACTGTTTTCTCAAGATGTCAAGTTGAAGATAATTATTTCAGCTCAACTTTAGCGCCAGCTGCTTCGAATTTCTTTTTTATCTCTTCTGCCTCCTCTTTTTTAACATTCTCTTTTATCATCTGAGGTTCTTTTTCAGCTGCATCCACCAAATCCTTTGATTCTTTTAACCCTTTGCCAGTAACATCTCTAACCACTTTTATCACTTCAATTTTTTTGGCTCCAACTTCTGTAAGTTCGATATTAAAAACTGATTTTTCCTCACCAGCTCCAGCTCCTCCTGCTGCTGCAGCTCCCCTTCCACTGGGAGCAGCTGCCACAACTTGAGGAGCAGCTGAAACTCCAAATTTTTTCTCCAAAATCTTAACGAGTTCAGCTAAATCAGCAACTTTCATTTCCTCTAACTCTTGCACTATCTTTTTAAACTTCTCTGGCACCTCAACCTCTTCCTTTTCTTCTTCTTTCTTTTCTCCTTTTGCTTCCTCTTTTACTTCTTCTTTCTCTTCTGCTTCTTTTTTTTCTTCCTTTTCTTCTTTATTTTTTATTTCTTTTTCTTCAACCATAAATTAAAATCCTACAAACTGTCGTAAAATAATTGCCATGGCTTTTATTTTACGACAATTCTCTAAAATTTATTTTACCGAACTTATTGCGTTTAACACGCAAATCAGACCTTTTATATTCCCTTGGAAAACATTCACAAGCCTTGATATTGGATTCTGCAAACTTCCTACTAATCTTGCCAAAATTTCCTCTCGGGAAGGTAATTTTGCTAATTCAATCACTTTCTCTTTTTCAATATATTCTTCACCTAAAACTCCACCTAAAATTTTTAAATTCTCATTTTCTTGAGAATATTTGTAACAAATCTTAAAGGGTGACATTTCATCTTCAAATCCAATTCCCAACGCCAACTCTCCTGATATTTGACTAATTTTTTCTAAGAGATCTTTTTTATTGAGCTTTTCTAAAGCTTTTTTCAAAAGAGTTTTCTTTACCACCTGAAAACAGCCATTACCTTTTTTAAAATCAATTAAAAAATCTGTGGCTCTCCCACAGACAAAAAATCTCTCATTCTCCCTCGGTAGGACTTATTTCAATGCCTACTGTCTGTGGGAAAGGTTAATATATTTTAAGTATAAGGTTTTTGGAAATTTTGTCAACCCTCTCCTAATAATATTCTAACGATTGTTTCAGCAAATTTTCTAGCAGCTACTGGGCCATTAGCTGTGACAATTTTTCCATCAACCACTACCGAATCTTTTTGATAATCAGCTCCTTCTTCTTTTAAAATTTTAATAGCTGATTTGTCCAAATTACTCGACCAAACCGTAGCTTTTTTGTCTTTCAATACTCCTGCTCTGGCTAAGATTGTTGGAGCTATACATATTGCACCCAAAACTTTATTCTCTCCAACCGCTTGTTGAGCTATTTGATGACATTTCTCATCCTCGATATATTTAGCTGCCCCACTTCCTCCAACGAAAATTATTGCATCGAAATCAGAAACATTAAGCTCCTCCAATGTTAAATCAACATCTATTACTCCTCCATAACTCCCAACTGCTTTCTCTTTTTTTGGGCTAACAATTTTCACTTCTCCTCCTTCAGCTAAAAAAATACTTCGAGGAATAAAAAGCTCTTCATCTCGAAAATCCTGTTGGGCGATTATCATGGCAATTTTTTTATTTTCTAAGGATTTCTCTCCCATATTATTTAAGATACTTAGCTCTAGCAATATTATGTTCTCTTAATGTTTTACTAAAAATTGTCTCTCCCTCAGGAGTAGTTAAATAAAACCAGTAGGGAGATTCTTTGTAATAAATTGCTGCTTTTATACTCTCCAAACCTGGATTACAAATGGGGCCGGGAGGCAAGCCATAATATTTGTAAGTATTATAAGGCGAATCTATTTGAAGATCTTTTTTAGTTAACTGTAAACTTCCTTTTCCGGTTAAATAAGTCAATGTGGCGTCAACTTGTAAAGGCCAACCTTCTTTCAATCTCTTCCATAAAATTCCCGCTGCTATTTGTTTGTCTTCATAATTTTTAAATTCTCTCTCTAATAAGGAAGCCATAGTCAAAACTTGGTGTAGCGTTTTTCCTTGTTTTTCAATCTCTTCTTTTAGATCAGGAGTAATTTTCCCCTCAAAATTTTGAAGCATTTTTTTAACAATATCTTCTATCCCTGCTGCAGGATCAATTTCGTAAGTGTCAGGGAAAAGATATCCTTCCAAACTTATATCAGCAGGCTTTGCTTTCAAAAATTCAAACTCCTCAGAGAAATCTTTTGGTTGAGGTAAGTCTTGAGTTTTGGAATAATCAACCGCTGGAAAACCTACCACCTCAAAAAGCTCTTCGGCTTGAAACATTCCTTTATTTTCTAAATACCAGCCGATATCTCTCAAATTCCAACCCTCAATAATAGTTATTTTTTCTTTTAAAGTATCACCTTGGGTTAACTTTTCTACAATTTGGGGAACATTCATTGAAGGAGATAAAGAATAATTTCCTGCCTGAAGATTTTTTTGGACTCCTCGAATCAAAGTAAAAAGGTCAAATAAAAATTTAGATTTAATAATTCCTTCTCTTTTCAAATTAGCAGAAATATCTGCCAACCCTTGCCCTTTTTCAATTGAGAACATAATCTCAGTTTTTGAACCCGGCATTTTTGGGAAATAAACTCCCCACCAAATCCAAATCCCCAAGGAAATTAAACCCAAAATTAGGATTAAAATATAATATTTTTTGTTTTTAGAAATTTTTTCTGCCATACGTCTTTTTAGTAATAAGAGGGACAAACCAGAAACCAGGATATTCTTTTGTTTGAAATTTATTTTTTGATTTTTTCGCAAAAAGCCAAATAGAAGACCCAATTGGGGTAACAATTCGCCCCTCAATTTTTATCTGTTCTTTCCAAGGTTGAGGTAGTTCCCCCTGAATCGAGGCAGAACACAAAATTTTATCAAAAGGAGCTTCTTTCGGATAACCTTTTGAGCCATCAGCTTCTAAAAACTCAACAATTCCCTTCTCTATAAAATTATACTTGGAAACATTCTTTTTGCCAAATTCTACAAGCTCAGGGACTATCTCTAACCCTATAACTTTCCCTTTCTCTCCCACAATTTCAGCAAGGAGAGCTGTAGTCCAACCACTTCCTGCTCCAACATCTAAAATCTTCTCCCCTTTTTCAGGGCTTAAAAGCTCTATCATAAAAGCCACCACCGAGGGCTGGGAAATTGTTTGGCCATAGCCAATCGGTAATGCTTCGTTTAATTCCGCCAAGTTTTTCAAATCTTCTGGTAAAAAATCAACTCTCTTGATTTTTTTGAAAGCTTCAATAATTCTTGGAGTCCGCAACCACCCCCCTTCAATTAAAGAATCTACTAAAGCCATTAGATTATTATAGCAATAATTTGACAAAGAAAAAGTATTGAGTAATATAATTTTGAGTATTAACTTTAAAAATAAAAAAGGAGGGAGAAAATGAATATCGCTGAAATCATTAAGAAAGAATTGGCTGGCAAAGAAATTAAAGGCAAAGATGGAAAGATTTATAGAATATCTATAGTAGGTAAAAAATCATTCTCAGTGTGGGTTAAAAGTAAAGATGAACCAAATCGCTATGGATTTATGGAAGAAATAAGGGATTTAGGGAAAGAATTGTATCTCCCAATAGTGGCGGATTTCACTCGAATTTCGGGTAGGGGTTTATATGGAAAAACAATAAAATTATTAAGCGAAGCGATCTCAAAAGGGATGTCTTTCAGAAGTGAGGTAGTAAATCTTCGAGACAGAGAAAATCTTTTGAACTATATTAAAGAGAAAAAGAGGCTGAGAGAAGAAATTTGTGAAAAAGAAGCAGTCTCTAAAACTCTCTTCGGACATGTACTTTTAAATTCTTTTAGGGAGGTGATTGTAGAATATAAACGTAATGGTTTCAAGATTTCCGGAGTCAAAGCCCTGAAAGAATTTAGTTCGAACCAAAGAGAAGGACATTTATACTTTATCGGGAAAAAGTAGAGCGCCAACCAAACTTGGCGCTCTCTTATTTTTGCCATTTTCAACGAGTCCGGGTCTCGTAGAGAGAGGATTTTTTAATAATGATTTTGTAGATATTTTCAATAAAATCTCCTCCCGCATAACCCACAATAAAAGCTAAAGCTGGAGTGAAAAATCCATGATAAGTAAATCCTATCTCCTTCACCGCTCCTGCCACCGAAACTCCAATTACTCCCGACAAAAAACTCATTGCTAAAAAATATTTCAAATCAAAAGGAACATTTTTATAGCTAAATTGATGTTTAATAAAACCTATTAATCCCCTTATCACTCCACCAAAGAATCCGGCAATAAGAATTGAAAAATACATATCAATTAAAAACTTCCCCCTAAGAAAGCACCAAAAGTGTCGGGGTAACCTTTAACTAAAAAATAAATCCCTATTAGCAAAAATGTTATAACAAAAATTATATCAATTACTTTCATCATACAATTTTATATTTTTATCTCTACCACATCACCATCTGCTAAAATATAATCTTTGCCAACCTGTTTCAAAAGCCCCATCTCTTGAGCTTTCTTCCAATCTCCCACTTCTACCAACTTCTGCCAATTTATCACCTCCGCCCGAATAAACTTCTCCTTAAAATCACTGTGAATCATTCCTGCTCCTTCCAAAATGCTACTTCCTCTTTCAATCGGCCAAGCTCGAGCTTCTTCTTTTCCCACAATAGTGAAAAAAGTAATGAGATTAAGCACTTTATAGCATTTTTTGATTAAAATGTCAATTTGGGGCTCCTCTATCCCAAGTTCTTCCCGTTCTTTTTTAGTTAACTCTGATTTTTCCAATTCCTCTTTTAAATCTAGAATGAGCCAGGCCCCTGCTCTCTCTTTTAAATAATCTTTTAAATCTTGAGCTATTTCTTCTTTTTGACAATTTAAAAGATAAATTTGGGGCTTGGTGGTTAATAAAAAGAGATTTTTGGCTATTTCTTTATCTTGCTGGGAGGAATTTTCCAAAACTTCCCTTGCCATCTTTCCCTGGACTAATTTTTCTTTTAAGTTCTCTAAAAACTTAAATTCTAAATCTTTTTCTTTTTTTTGTTGCTTTGCTTCTTTTTCGATTTTTTCCATTCTTCGCTCAATTGTCTCTAAATCTTTTAAAATTAGCTCTCCTTCTACTATTTCAATATCTCTTTTTGGATTTATTTCTCCTTCAACATGAGCAATATTTTCATTTTTAAAGCATCTTACAATGTGCAAAAGAGCATCGCATTCTCTTAAATGAGCTAAAAATTGATTACCCAACCCCTCCCCCTTGTGAGCTCCTTTCACCAAACCTGCTACATCTACAAACTTTATTATCGCTTTTACTATCTTTTTTGGCTTTGATATCTCTGCTAATTTTTCCAATCTTTTATCCGGAACCTCCACTACTCCAACGTTTGGCTCAATTGTACAGAAGGGATAATTTGAAATGTCAACTGGATTTTTGGTAAGGAGTTTAAATAGAGTGGATTTGCCAACATTTGGCAATCCTAAGATTCCCACTGAAAGAGACATATAGTTTATTATACTAAAAATCCAAGTTTTAAAAAGGCCCACAACTGAAATTCCCTTGTGGGCCTTTATTTTTTAAATTACCCAATCTTTCAAAACAATTTTTATTTTTCCTTTAGCTCTCAATTTTTTCTCTACGTATGCTTTCACTTCAAAGCAGTTCACTCCCATTTTCTCCCCAAGAAACTTTCCCTTTAGGATAACTTTTTCCAGCGGAAAGATTGGTGAGTGAAATTGGATTTCCGTGCCTACTAAAAAAGGCATTTTTAACTCGTTCCTTTTTAAATTTCTTAAACTTCCTCCTCTCAAAAGAATCAAGCTTATTCCCGCTGCTTGGGCTAAAGCTTCAGCAATTAAATGACCTGGCACTACCAATCCCAAAGGTGGAGGGAAATGTCCTTCACACTCTTTTGCACTAAAAATTTTAGAAGCAATAATTTCTCTCTTTTCTCGATTCACTTCCAAGATTTCATCTACTAATAACCATCGGCCTCGATGAGGTAAAACTTTCTTAATTATTCCTTTCTTCGCAACAGATACCATCTTCACTTTCTCTTCCATTTTTTACCTCCTTTTTAATGATCTTAATTTTTAAATTCTTCAAAAGAGACTACTTGATTAAAATCTTTTCTCTCTTTCCCCTCATCTTTATCAGCTGGATAACCCAAAGTTAAAAGAGCCACTACTTTATATTGAGCAGGAATATTCAAAATTTCTTTTACTTTTTCTTGAGAAAAAGCTCCAATCCAACAAGTTCCCAATCCTTCCTCGACTGCTTGCAAAGCAATATGTTCACCAGCAATCCCTAAATCTACTGCATAAGCTGGCGCTCCACCCGACATTATATGCTCAGGATTCAAGCTTACCAAAACAATTATTACCGGCGCCTCAGCCACAAAACTTTGATGACTGGCTTCAGCTATTTTTTTCCGTCTCTCCTCCTCTCGAACCACTATAAATCTCCACTCTTGAGCATTATGAGCAGAAGGAGCTAATCTGGCTGCCTCTAAAATTCGCCTTAGTTTCTCTTCCGGAATAGGCTCTGGTTTATATTTTCTTACACTTCTCCTTTTAGTTATTGCTTCAAAAACTTCCATAATTTTTATTTAAATTTCCATTTTTTCTCTAAATTTCTAACCTCTTTTTCATTAAAACCAAAATGGTGGGCAATCTCGTGCCAAACAACAATTTTCACTAACTGAGCAATTCTTTCTTCATTAGAACGTGCCAATTTTTCAATTGGTTTTTGGAAAATAGTAATTTTATCTGGTAAACGAACCGGGAAACTTTCTCTCCCCCAAACCGTCCTTGGCACCCCTTGATAAAGCCCTAAAAGAGAATTTTTAATTCGAGTGCCTACTTTTTTAAGCTGGGAAGAAGAGGGAGTATCTTCAACACAAATAGCAATGTTTTCCATTTTTTCTCGAATTTTTTCTGGCAAATCAATTAAAGCTTTTTCAACTAATTTTTCAAATTCTTTTCTTTCCATATTATTAAAGAAGTTTTTTCTGGCAAAGGATTTTCGCAATTTCTTGAGCTCTTTTTTTGCCTCGAGAAGTAAGAGAAAAAGAAGTTTTTGGATCACCCACAATCAACCCTGCTTTTCTAAGAGTCCTTAAGGGCCGATCGAGTTTTCGAGAATCTGGCCATTTTGGATAGTTTTTTAAGGAGAAAACTTCGGGAAAATTTTTAAAACATTCTTTCACTAATTTTTCAAAATTAACTTTTTCATCAGGCAAAGAATACAAACTAAAAAGAATTAGGTCATTTGTTGAATTTAATTTTTTCTTTGCCATGCGGGGGTACCAGGATTCGAACCTGGAAGATGGGTTTTGGAGACCCACAGTTTGCCAATTAGCTTATACCCCCTTTGTCGCCTCGCTTCGCCCGACTCCTGGAGTTTTTTTTCTTTTGAAAAAAGAAAGGTGCCTACCTCCAAATTCTAAAAGAAAACAGAAATAAACTATTTTTTCGCTTCTTTATGTACCGTATGCTTTCTGCACCATTTACAAAATTTTTTCAATTCTAATTTTCCCTCCACTCCTTTTGATTTGCGGGTGTAATAGTTAATTCTTTTACATTCCGAACATTGAAGTTTTATAAATGGTTTCTTTTTCTTTGCCATAGAGCCGACGCGCGGGATCGAACCGCGGACCTCCGCATTACCAGAGCGGTGCTCTACCAACTGAGCTACGTCGGCAATATTTTATGGGTAGGGAGGGATTCGAACCCCCGAAGGCCAATCGGCCGCGGGATTTACAGTCCCGTGCGTTTGTCCACTCCGCCACCTACCCAAGAAAAAACTCAAAATTCAAATCTCAAAATTATTTTAACATGGGTCGGGGTTTTATTCAATAACTTTCGAGTGTTTTTTGCGCCATTCCTCGATTTTTTTGTGATCACCTGATAAAAGAACTTTTGGCACTTTCCATTTCACTCTTTTTTTGGGCTCAAAAACTTCTGGTCTTGTGTATTGGGGATATTCTAAAAAGCCGCCTTTTTCAGTAAATCTTTCTTTCAAAAGCTCCGATTTCCCAATCACTCCCGGCACCAACCTAGCCACACTTTCAATTACCACTAAAGCGGGTAATTCCCCTCCCATTAAAACATAATCTCCAATTGAAATTTTCTCATCGCAAAGATATTTTGCCACTCTTTCATCTACTCCTTCATATCTACCGCAAATTAAAATTAACTGGCTGAGTTTCGAAAACTCCAGTGCCATTTTTTGGGTAAATTTTTTCCCTCTCGGCGTAAATAAAATAATTTTTGACTTTTGACTTTTGATTTTTGATTTTAAAGATTGAACCGCTTTATATATAGGCTCAATCTTTAGTACCATTCCCCTACCTCCACCAAAAGGTTTATCGTCAACTGTCTTGTGTTTGTCTGAAGTAAAATCACGAAGATTGTGAACTTTTATCTTTATAATCCCTTTCTCTTTAGCTTTTTTTAAAATTGAATGTTGACAATAAAATTCAAAGATTTCTGGAAATAAAGTTATAATATCAAATCTCATATTATTAAAATTTATCATTAAGGTTCCAGAAAGTAAAGATTAAAAAACCAAACCCCCGCCCCGCTGAAAGCGGGGCGGGGGCAGGAGATCAATTCATTAAAGCTTTAAGTCTTCAAGATCTCCTTTTTTTTCTTCTTTTCCTGAGCTTTCGGCTTTTCCGCCGACGGGCTCTTCAATCTTCAAGTTAACTCTGGCATGATTTTTGAGCCCAACAATCCGAACAAGATTTCGGATAGCTCTGGCAGTAGCACCACCCTTGCCAACAATTTGGCCCATATCTTCAGGGTTTACTCTCAAACTGAGTAAAACGCCCATTTCATCAACTTTTCTCTCGATTTTCACATCTTCAGGGTGGTCAACCAGAGCTTTCACCACATACTCAAGAAATTCTTGATCAGCAGCTTTTTTCTCAGCCATATTTGCTTGAATTCAAGATAACAAGTTTAACTAGTAGCTCGACCTTTCTTTCATCCGATCTTTCAATAATTCCGAAGATCGGCCTATCTGAAGAAAAGCTACTTTTTTAGTTTACCTCTCTGACAAATTATGTCAAGAGGCAACCCCCGCAGGAAAACCTTCGGTTTCCTACGGGGTAAACTTTTCTCCAGGAAGCTGCCAGCAAGTGCTAGAATGATCCGAGCATTAGTTTTTGGAAGGCGAGGAGAGAGATTTTTTTCCGCAAAATGCGGAACGAACCTTCCTAACTAATGCCCGATCTAGCTTTCCAGCCACCTCTTAAAGGAGAGGGGCTAGAACTTGCTGACAGCTCTCTGAAGAAAAACTCATTATTAATTTTACCTTTCTCAATCCCCTTTTCCAGCGGAACTGTAAAAGAAGGAAATTCCACCCAATATTTTCCATCTCCTAAGTTCACAATATATTTTACCATATTCTGAACTTGGGAGATGGGGGGAACTTTTGAGTGCCTCCTTTCAGTTCCCCTCGTTATCTGAGAGTGCGCGTGCGCCAGTGAGGAGTCCGAAACCGTTTCACCGGAAAAGAAGAAGTCAGAACCTTCTCCAACCGGGACCAAAATTCCTTCACTATTCCAGTACCATTCCCATTTGAGTACGCCACTTCTACTTCCGTGCCGTCCATCCACATTGGAATAATACCGCGCCGCAATGAGTCCAGTCCCTTCCAACTGGTGATAGCTCTTCGATCGAGCGAGAACTGAATCGGAAGCCAGTATCTACCGTACCGAACCCAGAAGTCCACTTTGAATACCCGGTCTTCTACTCGAGTCGCTCTACGAACTTCAACTCCATTCCGTTTCAGCAATTCCACCATCCATCCCTCGGCCTGCAAGCCGAACTTTTTCATCCTTTCTCACCTCCTTTTCTTCTTTCTCAATCCCGCTTTCAGCGGAACTCAGAAAGAAGTGGAAGGAGGAAGAAAGAGTGCGAAAAAAATTCTTCCTCCTTCCCAATTATTGCACCCTTATGTTTTACAGCCGGTCAGGGTTGTCCGGCCAACCTTTTGGTTTTTCCGCTTCTCCAGCGGAATGGCAGTCGGTTACTGCCAGGAAGCTTGCCGCTCTCTGCCGGGTTGCTATCGAGGTTCGACTGATTACGATTGCCTCGATCTTGGCCCGCAGTTCCCCGCTGTTTACGGGGCTGCCCTTCAACTTCCCGGAACTTACCTCGCATTCATTCCGAACGCCTGGGCACACAGCTTATCGACCCTTACCAGGGCCGGGGAGGACCGAGCGATCCTTCCCTATTTCTTCGCCTTCATCTCTTTGAGTTCTTTCGCAACTCTCCATAACTCCCCGAAGTAGATCTCAAGCTCATGGTGAACCTCATCGTGAAACCCATCGTTGTAGTAAATTTCCCGGATCAGTCCAATGGGAATCTCCTCCTCCAGGTTCAAATCCATAAGAGCATCCGCTACCATTTCTCCTTTCTCAACTAGAACTCGTCTTTCCCGGACGTATGTTTCAACCTTCCGCGACAGTAACCAGCGAATTTCAATTCCTTCCACCGGATTCCTCGTTGCCAGTGTCAAATTAGTCTTCAAGAGAATCAACCCGAGAATCTTCTTATCGCTCTTACACCCCAACGAGCTCTGGTAGTAACAGTCATGGCCAATCTCGCCCAAAAGGGCGAGATCCATCTTCTTCACCTTTATCTTCATTTATTTTTCACCTCCTTTCTTTTTTATTCCCTGCCTCGGCTCGGACGAAGCCCGTGCCTCAGCAAGGTTGAAGCGAGGCCACTCTTCGGGAAATTAGTGGTAAATTCGTGTGAATTTGTGCAAATTCTTGAATAGTCCCGAACACTGGCCTCGCTTCAAAGATTATTTCTCTCTGTCTTTGTAATTCACTAAATGAATTTAAGAATGGGATTCTTTTGCAACTTACAGAATTATTCTGCAAGTTTTTTATTTTCTATTCTCCTAAATTCGGAACCTCTGAGCTGACAGAGACCCGGTCTCTGTTTATTCTGAACTTGGGAGATGGGGGGGAACTTTTGAGTGCCTCCTTTTATTTCCTCCTTTCTCAATCCCGCTTTCAGCGGAACTGTGAAAGAAAGAGAAAAACTTCTATTCACTTTTAAAGAACGCTCCTTAGTAAGGAGTGCACCGCCGCCTTCTCGGCCTTCCGCGGAAGGCTGGAGCGTCCTCCGTGAGAAGGCGACGGGCGCACTCATTACTAAGGCTGAGAGGGGCGGAGGCGAGCGAAATTCACTTTTCTTCTCCTCGGAGAGAAAAGTCAACCTCACTCCTTGATTACGTCCCGCTTTTTCAGCGGGAAACCCCACTTTATTTTATTACCGCCTGATTGTCACAGCCTTTTTTTGAAAGAGCGACTCTCTCCTCTTACCCGCCAAAGCTTTTTAGCAAAGGCGGGGTCTTTTTTCAGGAGAAGGATGGAGGAGAATTGATTAGGAATTGAGGAAGATTGAGGCCAAAATTTTTAATCTCCTAAGGGAGGGGCTTGCCTTCTTCCTCAAAGCTATTTTATTGCCTGCCGAGGAAGGGCACACAGAACCACAACCCAAGCCAGGCATTTAGCTTTACTACTCTCTCCTCTTTAAGAAAGAGGAGGCTCTTTACCCCGTAGGATCCGAAGGATTCCTTCGGGGTCTCCTCCATTCTTCTCCCCCGGAAGTTTTTGGACCTCCGGAAGAGTTCTTATTGAATTGAAAGGTGCTACATATTTTTATAAAACAACAGGCGGCTCTCTGAGAGAGCCGCCTGTTGCTAAATTATTTTCGTTATAAAGCCCTATAACGAAACGGCTTTTTTACATTCCGCTTCTTAGCGGAACGACTCTCTCCTCTTATTAGCCGCCGAAGCCTGAAAGGCGAAGGCGGGTTATAATTTTATTTAATTTGGAAGAACTTTTATTTTCTTACTGACACCTTAATTATAGCATATTGTTAAATTCTTGTCAAGAGGCAACTGAGTTTCTCAAATTTCCCTTCTCTCCTCAGACACCCCTAATTATAGCATATATGATTTTATTTGTCAAGAGCTTAAGCTGGTTTTCCTTCTTTTTTCTCTTCAGCCGGTTTTGTCTCCTCTTTTATCTCTTCCTTCACCTCTTCTTTCGTCTCTTTTTCTTCTTTCTTTTCCTCTTTTGGTTTCTCCTTTGATTCTTTTGCTGATGGTGCCTCTTCTTTCTTTTTTGGCTTTTTGTGAACATCTATTTTCTTGGCTTTAATAATCCCCTCGCTCACCAGTAAATTATGCAAGCTTTCAGAGGGTTGGGCGCCAACACTAAGCCAATATTTAATTCTTTCTTTTTTTAATTTCTTTTCTTTTGTTAAAGGATTAAAAAATCCCAAAATTTCTAAAAACTTTCCTCCTTGAGGAGGATTTTTCTTATCAGTCACCACAATCCTGAAAAACGGCTGATTCCTCTTACCTGTTCTAATAAAGCGAATAACTAACATAGATTTAAAATTTACCAATTTTTTACTTTTAAGGCATTCTGGGCTGCCTCTTCCTCGGCCTCTTGCTTTGAGCTCCCTTCTCCTTGGGCAACTAACTCCTCTCCCAGAAAAACTCCCATCACAAAATGCTTAGCATGGTCAGGCCCCCATTCTTTCAAAACTCGATAAGTTGGAGTAATTTTCACTCTTTCTTGAGCCTCTTCTTGGAAACGAGATTTGGCATCTTTATAAAGCCCTTCTTTTATAATTCTTGGTAGATCAGGTAGCAAATGGGTTTTTACAAATTCTCGAGCTTTTTCCAGACCCTGATCTAAATATAAACTTCCCAAAAACGCCTCGAAAGTGTTAGCTAAAATATATTGGCGAGCCTTGCCAGTATCTTGAGCCTCTCCCTTGCTTAACAAAAGGTAATCTTCAAAACCCAAATTTTTGGCAATTCTAGCTAAATTTTGGGCATTGACCAAAGCAGCTCGCCAATTAGTTAGCTCTCCTTCAGGTACTTTATAATTTCTATAAAGGTGTTCTGTAACAATTAATTCTAAAACCGCATCACCCAAAAATTCTAATCTTTCGTTATGATCTAAATAAAAATCTGGGTGTTCGTTTAAATAGGAGCGATGGCAAAATGCCTGCACTAACAAATCTTTATTTTTAAAAGAAAGGTTTAATTTCTTCTCAAGTTGGGAAAAATCTTTCACAAGGTTAAATTGCTCCATTGCCCTATTGTTACATTGTTTCTATTAAAAAGTAAAAACAATGAAACAGTGAAGCAATGAAACAATAATTATTTTTTTTCCATTTCTTTATAAACAGTCCCCAAAACTCCGTTCACAAACTTCCCTGAGTTTTCTGAACCAAAACCTTTTGCTAGTTCAATTGCCTCATTTATCGCAACTTTTGGGGGAACTTCTTTTTTGTTACCGTACAAAAGTTCTTGAAGCCCAATCCTTAATACATTTCTGTCTATAATATTTAATTGATCAACCGGCCGTTCAGGAGCGGAAGTTTGGATAATTTTATCAATTTTATCTAAATGTTCAACCACTCCTTTAGCCAATGATAAAGCGAAGTCTTTCTCATCGAAATCACCAGCAAATTTCTCGATATTTCTTTTTAGGATTTTTTCCAAATCAACCTTTCTCTGGTAAAAATCCCATTCAAACAATGATTGAAGAACAATTGAACGTGCTAAATGACGTGAGGCCATAAATTTAAAACTTTCTCTTGGATAATTCTTCCAATGTTAATGGTTTTTCTTTTTTTGTTTCTTCTCTTTCTCTCTCTTTTATTTCTTTTTCTCTTTTCTTTTTCTCTTTCTTTTCTAATTTTCCCAAAACATTTATTATCTCTTGACCCTTATAATAACCACAGTTTGAACAAACCACATGAGGTAATTTTGGCTTACCACACTTAGGACAATTCACCAAGGGAGGTTGGGTTAAGTAAATGTGCATCCTCCTTTTATTCCTCTTCGATTTTGTTGTATGTTTTTTGGGTACAGCCATAATAAAAACTCAAAAGTCAAAAGTCAAAAATAAAAGGGTAAAGTAATTTTATCAGAATGATTAAAATTTTTCAACAATCTCCAAGTTTTTGAACTGGTTTAAATGTTTTTCGATGAATTTTACAAGGACCGTATTTTTTTAACATCTCTAAATGTAATTTTGTCCCATAACCTTTATGTTTGTCAAAGCGGTATTGAGGATATTTTTTATGATATCTTGCCATCACCCTATCTCGGGTAACCTTGGCTATTATTGAAGCTAATTTTATTAAAAACATTTTTTCATCACCTTTTATAATTGATTTTTGGGGAATGTCAATTGGTATCTCAAAATTCCCGTCGATTAACAGAAATTTCTCCTTCGTCAAACAACTGCCATGGCTTTTATTTGACGAGAGTTTTTTTTCCAAATTCCTTACTGCTCTTTTCATTGCTAACTTGGTGGCTTGAAAAATATTTATTTTATCAATCACTCTCTCAGAAACCCGGCCTATCCCCCACTCAACCTCTGGCGATCTCCTTAAAATCTCAAAAATCTCTTCTCTTCTCTTTGGCGAAAGTTTTTTTGAATCTTTTAAAAATTTTGGATTTTGTATCTTTGGTGCAATTTCTTTTTTAATTTTGTTCTTGGATTTAAACATTACTGCGCAGGCAACCACCGGTCCCCCTAAAGAACCTCTACCCGCTTCGTCAATCCCTATAACCACCTTTTTCCATGATTTGCAAAACATTTTTAAAGAAAGTATAATAAATTAATTTAATTTATTCTATCAGATTTAATGGAAAATAAAAATATTTTAACCCAAGCGGATATTGAAGATGAGATCAGAAGAGCAGAAATGGAAAAAAGAGAAGTTGACTTTAACGGTAAAGTCCTCTCAAGTTTCTCCTTCCAACAAAGAGTAATCGAAGGCAATCTAAATCTTAACCGCACCATTATTTTAGGACCAGTTTATTTGGAAAGCACCACTATTAAAGGAAATTTAAATTTAAATCAAGCAATAATTAGAGGAACTTTTTATTTTGGCGCTGGAAATCTTGAAGGTGATTTAAATTTCCAAGAAGGGAATGTTAAGGGAGTGGTAAATCTGGTTGGCGCTCGAATCCGAGGATCCTTAAATTTCCAGGGATTAAATGTGGCGGGATTTTTGAGTTTAGCTAAAGCTCAGATTGAAAGGGATGTTAATTTACAAAATTCAAAAATCAACGATGCTTATCATTCAGGTTTAATTGTAAAAGGAGATGTTTATTTGCGAGAAGCAATAATTTCTGGTAATTTAAATGTTGAAAATTCCTTTATTGAAGGCTCATTAGACACAATGGGGACCTTCATCGGAGGCAATGCCGATCTCCGGGGAATCCAAATTAATGAAATTTTAATTTTAAAGAGTTCCCGAATAAAAGGTAATTTAGTTTTAGAAAAAGCTAAATATCAGGAATTAGTTAAATAATAATTTATGCCAAAATTCACTCATTTACATGTTCACTCCCATTATTCCTTACTTGATGGTTTGCCAAAAATAGAAGAAATTTTAGATTACGTAAAAGCAAAAGGAATGGACTCGGTTGCTTTAACTGACCATGGAGTTTTATATGGAGCAGTTGAGTTTTATAAAAAAGCTCAGAAAGCTGGAATAAAACCAATAATTGGGGTAGAAATGTATATGGCTTTTGAATCAATGCACCAAAAACGCCCCAATATTGACGATAAAAGATATCACTTAGTACTTTTGGTGAAAAATGAGGAAGGTTATCGAAATTTAGTAAAACTTATTACCCAGGCTCATTTGGAAGGTTTTTATTACAAACCTCGAATCGATGAAGCCCTTTTAGAACAGCACGCCTCGGGCCTTATCGGACTTTCTGGTTGCTTGCAGGGCAAAATTCCTCAATTAATCTTAGCTAAGAAAATTCCAGAGGCTGAAAAATTAGCTCAAAAATACCAAGCTATTTTTGGCAAAGACAACTTTTATCTTGAAATTCAAGACCATCCTAACATACCAGAACAAAAAATAGTAAATAAAGCTTTAATTGAAATATCAAAAAAATATAATATTCCGTTGGTAGCCACTAATGATGTTCATTATTTAAAACCAGAAGATGCTCAAGCCCAAGATATTTTAATGTTAATAAACACCGGCGCCAAACCCGATGATCCAGAAAGATTAACAATGAAAGCTGATGACTTTTCAATGCGTCCTCCTCAAAAAATGATCGAATCGTTCAAAGAGATTCCCGAAGCTATTGAAAATACCCAAAAGATTGTGGAAAGTTGCAATTTTAATTTCGAATTGGGCAAAACAAAACTCCCTCATTTTGAAACTCCAAATGGAAAACCACCTGATGAATATTTAAAAGAACTTTGTTACCAAGGATTAGAAAAACATAAATCTCAAATAAAAGATTTAAAGAAAGCTAAAGAAAGATTGGAATACGAACTTTCAGTTATTCGCCAAACAGGCTTTGCCTCCTACTTTTTAATTGTCCAAGATTTTGTCCGCTGGGCAAAAGAGAATCGAATTGTTGTAGGACCGGGAAGAGGAAGTGTTGGAGGCTCGATAGTAGCTTATCTTTTAGATATTACCGAAGTTAATCCTCTCGATCACGATTTAATCTTTGAAAGATTTCTCAACCCTGAAAGAATCTCAATGCCTGATATTGATCTTGATTTTACTGACCGAAGAAGAGACGAAGTGATAAATTATGTAGCAGAAAAATATGGGAGGGACAGAGTCAGCCAAATAATTACTTTTGGAACAATGGCAGCCAGAGCAGTTGTGAGAGATGTTGGCAGAGCAATGGGCTTAAGGTACAGTTTCTGCGACAAAATTGCCAAGATGATTCCTTTTGGTTGGAGTTTAAAGGAATGTTTAGAAAAAGTTTCAGAATTCCGACAGCTTTATGAAACTGATGAGACAGCTAAAAAACTTATTGATTTCTCAATGAAACTTGAAGGGGTAGCTCGGCATGCTTCAACTCATGCTTGTGGAGTGGTAATCTCTTCTCAGCCCCTTACAGAAATTGTCCCCCTCCAACACCCTACTCAAAATGATACGGCAATTGTTACTCAATATGAAATGCGCTCAATTGAAGATTTGGGACTTTTGAAAATGGACTTTTTAGGTTTAAAAAATCTTACCATTATTGAAGATACCCTTTCTCGGATTTATAAAGTTGAAGGGAAAAAGATAGATATTTCAAAGATTCCTTTCGATGATAAAAAAACTTATAAACTTTTTCAGAAGGGAGAAACTACTGGAGTTTTTCAATTGGAGTCAGAGGGAATGAAAAAATACTTAAAAGAGCTTAAACCTTCCCAATTTGAAGACATTGTGGCCATGGTAGCTCTTTATCGACCAGGACCTATGCAGTTCATTCCCGAGTACATTGCCAGAAAACACAAAAAGAAGAAAATTGAATATTTGCATCCAAAACTTAAACCAATTTTAGAAAAAACTTATGGAATTTGTATTTTCCAAGAGCAATTAATGCAAATTGCTCGAGATCTAGCAGGTTTTACCCTCTCGGAAGCAGATGTTTTAAGGAAAGCGGTGGGTAAAAAGATAAAAAGTTTATTAATCGCTCAAAAAGAAAAATTTATTCAAGGGATGATAAAAAATGGGGTTGGAGAAAATATTGCTAAGAGAATTTGGGATTGGATTTTACCTTTTGCCCGCTACGGGTTCAACAAAAGCCATAGCGTAGCTTATGGAATGATAGCTTATATCACCGCTTACTTGAAAGCTCATTTCCCCGTTGAGTTTATGGCTGCTCTTTTAACTTCAGAAAAAAACGATGTCGAGAGAATTGCATTTTTAATTGAAGAATGTAAAAATTTGGGCATTGAAGTTTTGCCTCCTGAGATTAACGAAAGTTTTCGGAATTTCTCGGTAATTCCTAAAGAAAAGAAGATAAGATTTGGGCTCAGAGCAATAAAAAATGTTGGTGAGAATGTAGTTGAAGCAATAATAAGAGAAAGAGAAACTAAAGGAAGTTTCCAGTCCTTTGCTGATTTTATCTCAAGAATTGACTCTAAAGATTTAAACAAGAAATCATTGGAAAGCTTAATAAAAGCTGGGGTTTTTGATCGCTTTGAAGAAAGAAATAAACTTTTGGAAAATCTGGAAGAAATCTTAAACTTCAATCGTGATATAAGAAGAATAAAAAATAATGGTCAACAGACGCTATTCGAAAAATCAGCTACTCCCACTACTTTGCGATTAAAAGAAGCAAAACCTGCCTCTTTACAACAGAAATTAATTTGGGAAAAAGAACTCTTAGGATTGTATATCTCTTCTCATCCTTTAGAGAATTTTAAAAAGATCTTAGAAAGAAAAGCTCTACCTTTGAAAGAATTAAAAAGAAATCTTTTTAATCAAAAAATAAGGGTTGGAGGGATTATTTCTTCAATTAAGAAAATTTTAACCAAAAAGGGTCAACCTATGCTTTTTATGAAATTAGAAGACTTAACTGATAAAACAGAGGTAGTAGTTTTTCCCTCAGCTTTAGAAAGAAATCCAAATGTCTTTCAGGAAAATAAAATAGTGTTTGTTATTGGAAGAGTAGACAATCACCCTGACTCCCCTAAAATAATCTGTGAAGATATCGAAGAAATAGTAGAAAACTGAAATTTATGGCAAAAATTGAGACAATTCGGCATTCTTTGGCCCATCTAATGGCTCTGGCCATTCAAGAACTTTTCCCAGGAACTAAATTTGGCATAGGCCCAGCTATTGAAAATGGCTTTTATTATGATTTCCAATTCCCCTCCCCTCTCTCTCAAGAGGATTTACCAAAAATTGAAAAGAAAATGAGAGAGTTGATTAAAAAGAACCTAAAATTTGAGAAAAAAGAAATTTCTATAAAAGAAGCAAAAAAACTTTTCAAAAATCAACCTTACAAACTAGACCTTCTCAACGAATTCAATTCTCGCTCTATGCACCGGGGCCGAGAACAAATAACTGTTTATAAAACGGGAAGTTTTATCGACCTTTGCAAGGGCCCTCATGTCAAATCGACCAAAGAAATTCCAGTTGATGCTTTTCGCCTAACAAAAATTGCCGGAGCTTATTGGAAAGGATCTGAGAAAAATCCAATGCTAACTAGAATTTATGGCGTGGCTTTTAAAACAAAAAAAGGGCTTTCAGATTACCTTATGAAGATTAAAGAAGCCGAAAATCGAGACCACAGAATTCTCGGACAGAAATTAGAACTTTTTATCTTTGATGATGAAGTCGGACCGGGCCTCCCTCTTTGGCTGCCAAAAGGCGAAACTCTACGCCATATCATTGAAGAATATCTTTATAAAGAATTGAAATCAGAAAATTATCTATGGGTTAGAACTCCTCATATCGGGAGGTTAAAACTTTGGCAAACTTCCGGCCACTGGGATCTCTATCGAGAAAATATGTACTCCCCTATCGATATTGAAGGAGAAAAATATTTATTGAAACCAATGAACTGTCCTTTCCATATCAAAATTTATCAGTCAAAAATTCGCTCCTATAGAGACCTACCTCTAAAATTTGCTGAACTTGGCACTGTCTATCGC
>Ga0180301_10001313_pt1 | contig 19575 bp, 24 predicted proteins | sample GuaBasSediGuay16_FD_121797 | JGI IMG/M metagenome (GOLD analysis project Ga0180301, IMG submission 121797) | Subseafloor sediment microbial communities from Guaymas Basin, Gulf of California, Mexico - Guay16, Core 4569-2, 12-15 cm | ecosystem: Environmental > Aquatic > Marine > Hydrothermal...
GTCTTAAAGAAAAACTAAGCGGAACAGATATTGAAAAAACAACACTAATATACTATGGGGAAATAGCGTTCTTTTCAAGAAAAAACGCGGTCTCCATAGTTGAAAATGTTCGCAGCAAAGGCATACCTATTTACTCCCTAAAAGGTGTTACTTTACTTAGCTTCTTACCTACAACATATGCTGTTCTAAGACTTTACACTATACCTAAATACTCTACGCTACTAAAGGACATTGCTAACAAATGTTTTACGTAAACATAGGTTAAAGAAAAATAGCTGTTTGAACAAAGTAGTATATTGCCTTTCCCATATGTTTTAAGTAAATTTATGGAGGTAAATTATTCGAAATGGAAACTACTGGAATGACATTAACTGTGAAAACATTGGACATCGATTCAGGAAGGGTAAGAACAGTTATTATAAATGCTGAAGACGCTTATTTCAAAACAATTAAACCATACGATAGAGTAAGAATTACTTTCGGTGATAAATCTAGGACAGCCATGGTATTTGTTTCGAAAACAATTGTTGAAAAAGGCCACATAGCTTTACCTAGGTCGTTAGCTAATGAATTAGGGGTTCGAGATGGAGATAAAGTAGGTGTTAAAGTAATTACTCAGCCTATTTCAATAAACTATATTTTGAAAAAACTTAATGGAGGAAGGCTTTTACCTGAGGAAATACGTGCAATAATTAAAGACGTTGTTGACGGTAGCTTGGGAGAAATAGAAATGGCAGCTTTTCTCCTTGCACAGTACTTTTACGGTATGAGCTCAGATGAGCTTGAATCATTAATTAGAGCTATGGTTGATACTGGAGCAAGAATAGAGTTTGAAGAACCAGTGCACGATGAGCACAGTATTGGTGGGGTTCCAGGAAACTCTAAGGTTGCCTTAATAGCTGTGCCAACCGTGGCTTCAGCAGGTCTTTTAATACCGAAAACAAGCAGTAGGGCTATAACAAGTCCTGCAGGAACAGCTGACACCATGGAGGTTTTTGCTCCAGTAGTACTCACACCTACTGAAATAAAGGATATAGCAACTAAAACTAAGGGGCTACTTGCATGGGGTGGAGCCTTAGATTTGGCTCCTGCTGACGACATTTTCATACATATAGAGCATAGATTAATGATTGATCCGCAAACACAAATGGTTGCAAGTATTTTAGCTAAGAAACTGGCTATGAGTGTTTCCTACCTTATAGTAGATATTCCAGTAGGTAAAGGAGCTAAAGTGGAGACTATGGATCAGGGAGAGAAATTAGCCTCACTATTCCTAGATCAAGCCTCAAGATTGGGAATGAAGGCTAAATGCGCATTAACTTATGGTGGACAGCCAGTAGGATACTACATAGGTCCAGCATTGGAAGCTAAAGAAGCCCTAAAATCTATGATTGATAGAAAAGGACCTGGAAGTCTTGTGGAGAAAGCCCTTGGAATTGCTGGTTTGCTTTTCGAATTAGCGGGTATAGCGAAAAGCGGTACTGGACTAGAATATGCTAAAGAACTCTTCTATAAGGGTAGAACGTATGAAAAGTTTAAGGAAATAATAGAGGCTCAAGGCGGTAATCCCAACGTAAAACCGGATGAAATACCTTTAGGAGACAAGACAGTGACATTTGAGGCTCCAACAGATGCCTATGTAACACATGTAGATAACGTAGCAATAACGCTTATAGCTAGAGCTGCCGGCGCACCTTTCGATAAGGGAGCTGGAATTAGAATACATGTTAAAGCTGGAGATAAGGTGAAAAAAGGTGACCCTCTATACACAATATATGCTGAGTCTTCTACGAAACTATCTCAAGCATACTCTTTATCGTTAAAGCTTAAGCCAATAACCTTAGAGGGAATGATTTTAAAGGCCATACCTGAGTACTAAGCGTTAGCAACTTTTCTAAGCAAAAATATTTTACCGTCCTTTGCTGAAATTACTTCTACTTTTCTGTTAGCATAAGCCCAACCTACTGTAGCGCAAATGATAGCGTCTAATGTGTCTTTGCTAAGTTTCTCTAATTCCACATCCTCCCCTATGTTAACGAATTTTGATAAAGCATTTCTAATATCTTCTAACCCTGTGTTTTTAAGTGCACTTCTCGGATGAGTTTCTAAAACTTTAATTCCTCTTCTTTCGCAGTAATTTTTTATTTTCAAAGCTCTGAAAACAAGCTTCCTCATACCCTTCCATCCTGGCGGTAGGAGCTTAAATCCTCGCTTAAGCATTTCCTTATCAACCTCTCTAAATCCTCGTGAAAGAGATAGTGGCGCATCTATAACGACAATGTTGGGTCTTAACCTTCTCACAATGTACTCTATTTCTTCATCACTATGAACTATACCGTACTCTACTAAGTCACCATCTATCACTATAGCGTATCCTGTTGGGTTTTTAGGCGAACCAGAAAGATCGAGACCTAGTACTCTCCATTCCCTAAACACACTTATCCCTCAACAGATTCTTTAAAACGCTTTTTAACTCTAAAAAGTGTTTAACGTTAACGCCCATTTGAATGAAAACTACATCACCTACTTCTTCGCGAACATTTTTTAAGTGTATGTCTCTATCGTCAACGTAAACTATTTGGCATGGCTTAACGTCTAAACCTAAATTATTTAACACCTTCTTCATTAGCATGCCTTTATACGGGTGATATTCGATAAAGTGTCCGTCAAACATTTCAAATATTTCGAAAGCTTTCAAAGCTTCAATAGCTATTTCGGGAATGTTCCAGCTTAAACTGCACACTTTTAATCCGTTCCTTCTAGCCCATATTAGGAACTCTTTCACGCCATAATTAAGTTCTATAGGGAGGCCTTCAAAATCTACTATTTTGTTTTCAGAAACCTTTCTGAAAGGGGGCTTCTGAGCTGAAATATCAAGTGATGACCACACTGTTCCGTCTAAATCTAGAAAAACTATTTTAGGACAGCATTCCCTATTCACTTAACATCAAACCCTCTTAGTTTTCAAAACTATTTTTTCAACAACATCGCTTATTTTGCTTAAAGGCTCTGATTGGGTAAGCTTTCTAGCTTCTTCAAGAGTGTTTTCAACAATATCTACAACATGTGAATACCCGTTGCTTAAATATCTAACTCCTTGAACATATGTTGCTAGGGTTTCGGCGAGTCTAGCAACTTTTGCTTCAACAGTTTGCATTTCATTAAACTCCCTAATTAACTCAGCTACTTCGTTACCAAGTTTTTCCCTAGCAATATTTTCTTCAAGCTTTCTAGTGTCAGGTATTGCTTCTTTAACATGTCTTACTATGTCTCCAATAAATGCTTCAGGTAAGTCATGAAACATGGCTAAAGTTACTGCCTTATAGACGTTTACGTTCACATTTCTCCTTTTAAGCTCATTAGATAGGATGTAAGCTATAATTGAAGCTTCAAAAATGTGTTCAGCAACAGTTTCACCTATAGAAGCCGGGATTCCACGCAACATCCACCCCGTTCTCACAGTGTTTTTAACAGCACGTATAGAGTCCAGTATATTGCCTATTTCCACCATAAAGCATTTCCCCTTAAGCTACAATGTTGCTACTACGAAAAGTACATACTGAATTACCTTATTAACACTTGCTACGCTAATATTTCTAGCAAGAAGCCATAAGCGATACTCGGCATGTAGGGGATAAAAGAAATACATGGTAAAATGAGTTATTCTTAGGAAAAATTTGGGTTTAGAAGCATTGCTGATTTAGAATATCGGTGAGCTAGAAAGCTTTGCGTGAAACTATAAATTGCTATTGCTTAAATTGAATAGTAAAATATGTTTTAAAATATGCTAAAAAACTATGTTTTCTCAACGGTTATTGCTGAAACAGGACAGGCTTCAGCAGCCTCTTTCACACACTCATAAAGCTCATCAGGCACTTTCCCTATGGACAAAGTCTCCGTGGTTTCAACACTATACTCCTCAATAACCCTATTCTTGCCATTATCTTCGCCAAGCACGAAAACCTTAGGGCAAATAGATGGCGCTAACCCGCACGAAATACACTTCTCCCTATCAACAATAACCTTAAACGGCAAACTAAAACACCTCTCCACATTTACTTAAAACGTGTTCCCATATAATATGTTTCCACATGAACGAAAATGTTGCTTATTAATTATTTATTTCATCATTAGTTTTAAATGCTAGTTTTAGAACTGACAGCATATAGTGTCGAAACGCTTAGAAAACAAAGATAATTGCAGCAACAACTTTCCTTAAGAGAAATTACTAGGGTAGAAGTTGATGGGCTGGGAAGAGCTTTGTAGTAAACGAGCTTTATTGGTTATTATCGTATGGATTTGGATGTTCTTAGGTTCTTTTGGCACTATTGCATTAATAGTTTATGTTAAGGGTGTACCATTAGTTTTTGAACAAATAATTAATATGTTAAGTAATGAACCCTACTTAGCATCTTATGGGGAAGTTGTTGGTGTGGGAGGCTTACCATTAATTATTACTATGCTTTGTAAAGATGGCCTTAAAATGTATGGTTTAAGAAGAGAAAAGTTAGTAAGAAGCATACTATTATCAATTCCATTAATAGCAGTTATATTTGCTTTAAGAATAACTTTAGGCGACATGGAATTTGAAAAATTTAGTTTACAATTTCCTTACAACATCTGGTATGCTATTTTAGGTGCACTAGCCTATGGCCCTTTAGAAGTATTCTTTATAACATGGCTTATTGTGAATACAGATTACATATTTAATGGGCTAAGTAAAACCATTTCACCAGGGCTTTTAGTTACAGTGTTGTTTTTCGGGCTATCACACATAGTTCTTTCACCCCAAGGAGGAATTATGAATGCCATTAGGGTATCAATATACTTTCTCATACTAGGCTCAATATTCAAATATACTAAAAACTCCGTGGGACCCATTATTGCGTGGACGTTAATCAATGGCCAAGTACTATATCTTACAATAGGATGTTTAACCTAAAGTTTTTAATTAATAGGAAAAGTACTTTAAGCTCTTAGAGAGGTACTATTGATAATCGCCTTTACGCTTTTCCGCAACATTTTAATCACGGTATTATTGTATTGTATAAAAATGCAAGAGGCTTATGAAACCTTGATTACAAGCGTTAGGAGAGAAATTGAGAGACTGAAATGGAAAGTTAGATATGTTCCTCACGAAATCATCGAAAACTATAATGCTTGTTATAGAGTGGTTTACAAAGGTGAAATCATCTATCCTCCTGCAGCGGATAAACTCAAAATTCCGCTAAATGGAATATGGATTTCTGAAAGGCTAAAGGAGTATGAAGAGTATGTGCTTTTCCATGAACTTAAGGAGATACTATACAGGTATCAAGGTTATGATGTTATCGAAGCACACATTAGGGCTAGGATAGATGAGGCATTAAGGTTCTGTAATGACACTAAATGGGTAGAATATTATAGGGAATTCCCTGATTCCATAGTTCCTTTAGAATGCTTAAAAATAATTTGCAAAACGCTAAAAACAAACGATTTAAAGAATATTAAGAATCTCTACAGAAAAATAATGAAATGCGTTAATACCTCAGTATAATGAGTATTGAGACTTAGCAAAAAACCAGCTATAATGTAGAAATAGTTCAAGTTAGTTGAGATTTGAACGCTGGATCATATGGCTCTAAGCCCTATTCTTTTTAATCTGAATTTGCATGAGAAATGCTTGGAGATGGGTTCATGCATCCTCAGAGCCTTTCATGGGTTGAGCTTAAAGAATACATGGAGAGGAAAAGAGAGCCTTTAGTGCTTCCCATAGGTTCCGTTGAAGGCCATGGGCTTCACCTTCCTATAAACACTGATACACTGATTGCAGAGTTTATAGCTGATAAGCTTGCTGAAAGAAACAATTGGATATCGTTACCACCCATAACATACACTATAGCTGTTCCTGTAAGGCCAGGAAACGTACATATACCAGTTAAGGTCTTTAGAGAATATTTAAAGTCCATTCTTGAACACTTCATATCATTTAGTCAGAAGAAGTTCATCATTGTTATGGGTCACGGAGGCCCCGAGATGAAGAACTCCATTATTGAAGCATGTGATTACCTATGTAAGAAATATGATACCCTAATAGCTATTTTCCATGCATCACAGATTCTCAGAAAACTAGGTCTAATTAACACATCCATAGATAAGCATGCAGGCATGTGGGAAACAAGCATTATCATGGCAATAGATGACAATCTCGTTAAGAATCTTGACTTCTACAAGAAACACAACAACCTCTACAAATATGGTGTTATAGGAGATCCTTTAAAAGCTTCACCTAATAAAGGGTTAAAATTCGCTGAAGCCATAATAAACTACATTGAAAGTATTTTTAGAAGACTAATGTACCATAATATATGCTATTACGAAAAGTGACAAAGACAGCTCATGGATTAAAGTAATTTATGCTATAAACACCTTTAGCTGAAAACCTATACTTTATTAACCTTAACAGTCTTAATCATTAATTCTACAAAATGGATTATTTTATGAATTTTATTATGAACCAAGATAAACTCCACTAATTAGGAGTAAACTAAAACTCACACGAATTTATGGCGGCTGAACTGCGGAGGATTTGAACCCCGAGTCGAAGAGGCTCAAACATACGTTAGAGTTCACTTAGATGACACATATCTAATATGCTATATCATTAGATACAAGTTCATAAGGAAAATAATTTTTGACATTAATTGAAGATTTACGGATACCTATTGGCTTTAAAATATGATGTTAGCCTGCTCATCAACCTTTATGGCAAATTTTCTGAAAATATTGTTCCATGATACCTACGTTTTAAGGGTGAATAGATTCATAACTTAAGCATTGTATCTTAATGACGTTGTTTAAGATGCCTCTATTTTCTTTAATCTAATCCTCCTCGATTTTGCTGCAAGATCGAGTCCAGCTCTGAATATAGAAGTCGATACGTCAAGAATGGTTTGTGATTATTATGCTAGTAATGCGGCTTTATTTAGACCTGAGATTTTTTAGGAATACTTCTGTATCTTTTTCTAATTGGGCATCAAGGTTTTTCACTAAATCGTATCCTTCCTTCACTAGATAACTTAGGTTATTTGGTATTTTTACTCCTAGTGCTTCAAGGGTCTCTTTTATAGTTTCTTCTACGAAGTTAACAATATCTTTTACACCACTGTAATAAAGTTGCGTAAACCTAGGCGCTACATTCAATGACCAGTCACTTAACCATATACCTTTGACCATGTCCTCTATAGTATAATTATACTTCCTCTTAGCTTCGTCAATACGTCTTTTAAGCCCTTCTATAACTTTTTCTTCGCTTTTACCTACAAACGGGTTTATGAGAATTCCTTTATCTAAGGCGTCTTTAAACGGAATATACTTGGGCTTACCCTTAAGCTCCTTAAAGTCTAAATATTCAGCTACTACACTATCAAGTATCATGCCAGCACGGGCAAGCCTATAGAGTTTTTTAAGAACTCGAGCTCTTTCCTTACCTAACATGGGTTCGAGATAATTAAGAACTCGGAAGACAACTTCCTCCTCATATATTCTCATATGAGCTAGGTGAAGAGCATCAGTGTATCCCTTCACGATTGAGTGTTTAAGTAATTCATACAATTCTCTCTCATCATATTGTTTATCTATAACCCGTTCAGAAGGGTAAGCTACAAGGACAATCTTTACAAGTTCATTAATTTTCTCCTCGGCTTCTTTACCACCTAAGAACATAGCTTCATCAAGCTCTCTCATAATGTTGGCGGATTTTCTATATAACTCCATTCCAAAACGCAAATAATTCTTTATTAGATCTTTCATTACAGGTTGTCCGTTAATCTCTTTAGGTAAAGAATCCGTTAACAACTTGTAAGTTTCTATTAATTCCTCTGTAGTTAGACCATCGCCGTCAATACCAGAGCGATCCCCTAAGATATAAGGTATAATGTTGAGTATAAATTCTCTCATAGCTGTTTTAGGTATAGGGGCATCTACTATATTCTTTCCTCTCCGTTTTGCCAATTTAGCTGCTACAGCTAACGATTCTAGAGCCTCAAATATTTGAGCCAATCTTATAAGTAGAACATTCAATATGAACTTATATACACTATTTTCTTCAACCTCTTTAGGCATTCCAAGTATCATTCCTTCTGCAAGAGCCCAGAAACGCCCTCCTACACGCCACTCATAGATCAACTCATCACCATACTTTTCTCTAACCTCACTAATTTTCCCTATAATATCGAAGGGTTTAGGAGAAACCTTTAGCTTATACTTCTCCCTATTCCTCTCTAAATACCCTTCCTCTACAAGCCGCTTCAATATTCTATGTGTTGAAGCCTTGTATTTCTCGTTAGAAACTATACCCAATTTAACAAATTCTTTATGTATCTCACTAAATGTCAGAGATTCACCCTTCTCCCTCCAAATACCAAGTATCTTGTTAAGATAAAACCTCCAGCCATATCGTCCCCTATTAATACTTTTACCCATAACAACCATCTCTGCATGTTTAGCTATATTCTTGGACCCCCTTATAGTTATCCGAATTGATAACAGTTATCAAGAAAACCAATATAATCAACTAATGTCAGCTATTCTTCTCATCCTATTTTTGACCTTATTAATTTGGTACAGCTTTGTCTCGGAGGTTCTAGGAGCAAACATTCTTCACGTTCCATAGGTAATCAAATACCCTATAATGTACATCACCAAGTATACTTCCCAAATCAATACACCCCACATAAACCAGGAACTATTACCTAAATAATTCATCTGCGAATTCGATGCGTAACGTAGAATCCGATACGTCAAGGAGAGTTCATAGTTAATATGCCGGCCTAAAAATGATGATATACCAAGACGCATAGCACTAAATATAATTCCATTAAAACTCATATGAGTTTTATTTAATGGAGCCGTAGGAATTTGAATCCCGAACCATGGAGGTTCCAGCAATATAACAGAAGCTACATCGATGCGATATAGCTGATATAACAAGGAAGCATACTCTAATTCATAGCTGAATTCAAGCACGCTATTAACTCATGGATGATATAACAACTATACCTAAGACTTACTACACAGATTTCCACTTGGAATACTTCAATAAAATTATCGAAGAGATTTAATAGGTAATCTAAGTTTATATTTGTTAACGTACTACTTGTTCTTGGAGAGGTTGTTCATGAAGAAAGAAAGGGTTTACGAGTTCGACGTTATTATCCTAGAGGATGAGAGTGGAGGTTATGTAGCTCTAGTACCTGCTTTACCAGGTTGTCATACACAAGGTGATACAATAGATGAGGTAGTAAGGAACGTTAAGGAAGCTATAGAGTTGTACTTAGAGACTCTTAGTGATGAGGAAAAGGAGGAATTGCTACGTCAGAAAGTTGTTGGTGTTCAGAGAGTGAAGGCTATTGCCTAGGATAACCCCTATAGACCCTTATAAACTCATTAAAATCCTTAACAAGGTAGGGTTTAGGCCAGTTAGGCAGAAGGGATCCCACGTCATACTCATGAATGAACAGCGAACCAGAATTGTTGTACCTGTACATCCTGGTAGGAAGCTTAAACCCGGTCTTGTAAGGGTAATCATAAAAGAGGCAGGGCTAACTAGAGAGAAATACTTTGAACTTCTTGAAAGAGATTGTTAAACGTTCTTAAATTTAGTTAGTAAAAATGAATTATTTGGTGTTCTAAAATACTTAAGATGTCCTTTAGGCAATTACTTTCTAAGTATACCTGACCTAAGGCCTAAAGCGTTAAGGATATTATAGATCTTTGAGAGGACTTGGTTTAATGTATTCAAGGTTGGCATAGGTAGTGTAGGTATCCTAGACTTAAGCTTTAGAATGTATGAAGTACCTACTTCACAGCCTTACTTAGTGAGAGATGCGGTAATGAGTATAGTAGTGAGCTTGAATCTCTTTACCTAGACGGGTTTAAGGGATATTATTAGAAGCCTAAGAAAAGTGCCTAGTACTGGGTGTAATTGTGATAGGGATTTAAGACTTGTTGAACAGATTAGGGACTAATATATTTCCTTCAAATAATGTAATACTAGTAAATTTCCAAGGTATACCAGCCATTCTTGCTGATACACGTAAGCTGCCCTTTAAGGATAGTAGCTTCGATACATTACTAACTATATAATCACTTAATCACTTGAGTACATACTACTGATTGATGCAGAGCAGTTGATGAGTGAACTTAGTAAGGTACTTAAACCTAGTGGAGTGATATTGATAACGCGAGAGAAGTATAGTAATGGCGATGATAGGGAATTCTACTATGAGAGGGACAGCTATTTAACAGTAAGGCGTTATCATAGATACGGAGGCTCCATGGACTTAAGTAGGATAAGGAGGTATTTCAATATAATAAGAATAGGAAGAGTTCGAACTAATTAACGCTTATGTCTTAGAGCTTTAATAATCTTCCTGATGGGTAGGAAGCGATCTGGTACTTTCCTCATGTATTCAGCGTAAATATCACCAAACTTCTTAAGCATTTCCCTCTCCTCCTTAATGGCTAAGTAATAGTGGTGAAATGTTAAAGCTAGAGCTACGATAAGGGCAGGTATGCTTCCAAAAGCTAAAGCTAAGCCGAAGAAGGCTAGTATAAGACCTAGGTAACCTGGATGCCTTACCCACGCATATACTCCATGCCTAGCCACATAGTTTACATCCTTAGTGTCTAAGTGGGCTTTAGGATGCTCCTTATGACTAAGGTAATGTATGTAAAAACCAAGTATGAATAATAACCATCCAATCATACCTAATACTACATTACTATAATTAAGACCTAGTAACCATCCTATCGCGATACCCATGATGAGAGAAATCCATGTAGCGCTATAGCATAGAGTCTTCTTCAATTTCATCAGAAACCCCCATAGTAATAGTTAAAATATCAAACATTATAAGCAAAACTCATTAATAATACTTTAAGATAAAGTACACCATTAATAATACATGACTCTCGAGATTAGTTTAAGAGCGTAAAAGTAGAGAATTATTTTTTAAATATATTTAAGGAGGGGTGATTAACGCTATTATTTATGGTAGCAATTATCATAGTTGAGAGTAGGGCTTATGTGAAATTGTTTTTCACAACATCAAGGTTGATAATAATTTAGACTTAGATAACGTTATCAAGAAATAATTATGATCTTAAGCAAGATGGTTACGTGAATTCATAGCGCTAAATTTATGTAATATTACTTAATAGGGCTACATAACAATTAAAACCTAGGACATGTATATGACTAGACCTTAACGGTAAGTTATATTTGCCTCACGGACTCTTACTGTATTGTGGGTATGTGAAGTGCCAGTAGAGTTTCATATAAAGTATGATAAGACTGCAGATGCTCTCTATATACGGTTGAGAGATGAAAAGGTTGTGGAATCCGACGAGGTTGCTCCCGGAATAATTGTTGATCTTGATGAGAATAATGAAGTAATAGGGATCGAGGTTTTATGGGTTTCGAAGCGTAAGTTAGACTTACTCAAGCTACTGATAGAAGGTCCTGAGGCTTTGGTGTCTATGACGTGAAGATAGTCTATAGCCTACATTCTCTTGAAAGATTACGTCAGAGAGGCATAGGTAAGGAGCTAGTAGTTTTATGCATTCAAAATCCAGATAAGAGTGAAGCGCTAGAAGGAGTTTATAGATGTGTAAAAAAGATCAATGATAAGGTGATTATCGTAATCTATAAGCGGGAAAACGATAGATTCATAGTAATAACGGCATATTTATCCTCGAAGCTATATAAGTACCTTAAGTAGAAGGCTTATTAGAGATAACAAGTAATGTTTATAAATGTTTATAATTACTATACTAGGAATTTCCCTAGTCCATGTGATAGAGCATGGCAAATCGTCTCCCCAGCTTGAGACAATGTAGAACGTAAAATTGTGATAAGGTATGCCTATAGAAGGAAATTCATAAAGCTAAAGAATGGCTGTAATTAAAGCTTGAAAATGTAAATGATTGAAAAACCCATATTCATCTTAGAGAGGACAGAGAGGTTATGGGGCTAATGCTAATTGTTATATAGGTATTGGAGATGATTATTTAATTCCTTTTCTAGATCATACGATAGATATGTAGCCTTATGTACTTTTATGGCTGTTAGTTAGCTGAGATTATGGTACCACTTTAAGTCTTGGTATTCTCTTGAAGGCTTCATCAAACGTGAGTATTGAGTCTATGTTATAATATTTGCATGTTAGCGCTATTATTGTATTGCTTGGTGTTATATTGTACCTTTCCATTGTTTCTATGAGTTCTCTTGTCCTGCGTAATCTTTATAGTATAGTTATGCTGAACTCTCTTAGCATTTCAATAAACTTCTTAAGCTTGTCTTTAGTGAAGCTTATTCTCTTTCTCTGTCCTCTTACACTCTCTCTAAGTCTATCTAGTCTTCTTATCCTCAGCTTTCAAGCGATAACCTACGGATAATCATAAGCGCTACTTCATCACAGTATACTTACAGTTATGGCAAGATCTATGCGTGTACCTAAGAGCTTCCTGCCTCATCAGCTAATGCGTCTTCTCGGAAGCAGCGGATGAAGTCATTTGTATCTAGAATTCTCAACACTGTTACCTCATCGTTAAACATTCTCAAATACAGCTTCGAGTAACAACCTCTCTATCTCTTCATCAGGAGCCTTACTCAGCATGCCACAGCATTTCCTAGGCTCCCGGCCTCTCTCATTAGATCTCATAATATGTGGTAAAGCCTCTTTACCTTCTTTGAGATCTGGCTTCTCAAAGGCTTTAGAACCACATTCCTAACACTCAGCTTGAATAACCTTAGTCATATCTCCACCTATATGTAACTACATTATAAAGCACAATAAATCTAGTAAAATCTGAAGCCTTAATCTGATGTACTAAATACCTACAAACACCTAACTATCAGCACCGATATATGGCTAAAATGATGATAAATGATGATATATCAAATCATCCAACATTAACTATAACTATGGAGAGATAAGACATGAGTTTATTTGGTGGGGGCCGCGAGGATTTGAACCCCGGACCACGGGGGCTCCAGACATATGCCAGAACTAATTTAGCAGGCATATAGCTGATATGCCAAGTAAGCTTAAATGATATTCAATTAATGCTATCAAAACGAGCATTAACTGAAGTATGATATGCCATGACAGAAATTTCTAGTTCTAGAACTGTTTACTCAAGCACGATAAGGAAATGTGGTTTTACAAAGGGTTAACTATTTATGCAGCTAAGTCAATTCTCTGCTAATGTATCAATCTTGGTTCTAAGTTCTCTGATGCTAATCTTTCTTATGAGAATGGTGTCTATACCTAGGCGTTTTGCATGTATAGTCATAGGTTTGTCATCTGTTATTAACGTTGCGTTGAACATCTTAGCTACTGCTATGAATTAGGTATCGAAACCGCTTGATCCTACTTCGAGAGCTATCTTGTTAGCGTGATCTCTAATCTCTTCCTCGCGAATTATATGATAGTTTTCTGAGGTCTTTAGTGATTCGACAACTTCTCTAGCTAGAGAGCTTGAGGCTAGCCTAGTTAATACACCAGCTACCTCTACAAGTGCAACAAAAGGTATGAACACCTCTATACGCTTCTGCTTCACCAACCGTATCAATAATCTTGATTTCTTATGTGTTTCAACCTCGCGTTCATAAATGTCTTTGGGTAACCATCTGCTAGGCTTCAGAACCGCCTTTACGATCACGCTTGTGTCGAGTACCACCTTACCCATCGCTCCCTGCCTTCCCTAAGAATTTTATTTACATCCTCTTTAGCTTCAATTTCGATCTCCTCAATAAGCTTAGAGAACTCTTTAGGAAGCACAACTATTCTAACCTCTTCACCTTCCTTAAGATCAAGTTTCTCCATAGGCTTCAAGACACCGTTCTCATACCGGGCGCGAATAATCTTAGCCATACCCTTACCTCCTATTATGTATTACTGCAGTCAACCTTGATAAATTAGCAGTATCCTTGATAAACGTCTTTTACGGATTCAATACAATAGTGCTTCAACTACTGTCCTACTATAAATGTATTCCAACGGATTCAATGAGTATCATTTTAAGGTCATGCTTATGACGATTAGGTAAGAGTCATAAGAATTTCGGCTGAAATGCTAAAGTTAATCTTGACTACTTAGTATCTCGGTAAATTCGATGTTTGTTGCTCTTAATCTTGTTCAGCTAAGACATCAACATAAATTCTTCATTAATTTCATTAATAACAGGAGACTCCATTGTGCTACCACTTAGCTTCTAAGGAAGTCTTGGATTCCCGGTATCAACCATCAGCAATCACCTTTGATAATCGTAAAGAATACAGCTCCGTCATATGCCAATCTGATATGCCAGGAGGTGTTCGTATTTGATATGCTGGTCTAGAAATGATGGTATGTCTGGTGGGTTAGGGTCAATTAGAAGTATTGAGAATCAAGTATATTAGTTTACGGTGGTGGGGCCGCGGGGATTTGAACCCCGGACCACGGGGGCTCCAGACATATGCCAGGAGCCTATCTAGTAAGCACATAGCCGATATGCTAAGTAAGCATAAATGATATTCAATCAGTATAGTCAAAAACAGACATTAGCTAAAATACGATATGCCATGATGCATCAATCCATGGTACATATTATTAACGCTGAGTATGTGATTAGTCATCTGGTTATATTATTTCTTTATCCTTACATTTACTATGCAGAGTTTCCATTCTAGGGTGTCTCTATCTAATTTTGCATATGCCTATTCTTCTATGATCGATCTTGCATTCATTACTTTGAAAGTAGAATTCTACTTGGTTCTTGGCTTGCATATCTCATATGCTTCCATGATATTGCGAATTCTCTCTTCTGTCATAGGCTTCTCATAGATTTCTATGCACTCCTTGATACTTAGTATTTGAGGGCAGATAACAAAATGGTCTCTCTCATACTTTATAAGGACTCTATGACAGTAGGTCTCCAACTCTATGCTTCCATCAGATAAACGTTCCATAATTATATAGTCAGATTCGTTTAAGTAGAGGAGCGCAGCCCTTATCGCTACGTCTAGTCTATCTACAGCGCATGCTAGACATGGAGGTGCTAACTGGGGTCTAGGAACAAGTCTTAGATAATTGACGTAGAATTCACGGGGAGTTAATACCCTAATCCAATGCCTCATAAGTTGCCAGAACTTGAAGTCTCTCTTATTCCAAGTAATGATAACAACTTGTTTAAAGCTTCTTTTAAGGTATAGAGCTGATGCAACGTATAGCGAGTCCTCTTCGTCGTTAACATATTTTATGGATTCTTCAATAAACTGAAATAGTTCTCTTGATTCTACTTCGCGAAGACGTTCTAATATGCTTTCTAGGGCCATGGAAATTTCATTTTCCGGCCTTCTGGCTTTTTGAGCAATAACTGGTATATGCTCAAGTACTTCTCTTCGTAGTATTTCAGGGTAATATGAAGGGTAGATGATGGGTGTTAGTGTAACAATATAGCGGTTTAGACCGCTCTCCTTTATTAGAGAAGCTATTACAACATTTGCATCAAATATTATCGCTAGCTTTCTCTCTTCTTCAGCTTTTCCCAAGCCTTCCTGGTCACCTCTTTACCGAGTTCAAGAGCGTCTCTCATACTAAGCTTGGACTCCATAGCAACGATCTCAAGGATTAGAAGCTTCTTAGCAGCCTCAGCAAGTTCTTTAGGATCTACACCCCTAGCCTTAGCTAGCTCTACCACCTCTCTAGGTAGCGGTACCTCAACAACCGTAACCCCAGAACCTTTCACAGTACCTACCCCTACTAACCATGCTATACATAGCTTTTGTGTCACGACTTTTATGTCTATAAGACTATATATTAGCTCTATACTAAAAGCTATGTGCCTAGCTTAGTTCTTAACTTAAACACAGCCGTTACTAACGGACAACGCAACCCGAATTGCATTACTTGAAGAGTTTGAATAGTGACGTAAATAAGGAGAAAATCTTGCTATATAGTGTTCATGAGCCTAGTATTAATCATTGATAATTACATCTTAACGATTATTGCGAGCAATTATTTCATTAACAATTATTCAATATGCCAAAGTAGTATTCACGTCTGATATGCCAGTCTGAAAATGGTGATATGCCTGGTGGATTAGAGTCAATTAGAACGATATTAGAACTCATGTGAGTTTATTTGGTGGGGCCGCGGGGATTTGAACCCCGGACCACGGGGGCCCAAGCCCCGCATTCTCCCAGGCTAAACTACGGCCCCTACCAATAGTTTGATTGAGAATTTGGATTTAAAGACTTTACTCACATAAGAGTAGCTAAGCACTCCCGTAGCTATTTTGCTACCTGTGTTCTATTTGGAGCTTAGCTTATTTTCCTATATTCTCATTAGTGCTTTTATTTTTCTTGTTATTTCGTACACTATGTAAGTTATCATTGCTGTAAAAGCTAGTATTACTGCGAGTTCGAAGAGAAGCTTGCTTTTCTCTAGAGTGTAACTTAGTATTGCTAAAGCTACAGGTAATGTACCTATTATTTTAAGGAACCATTGGGACACGTATACCAACCATGCATGTGGGAGGTGTTTTCTCGGAGTTAGAAGTCGTAAAAGAGTGGGGTATATATGTTTTATGGTTTTGGAGCCGCCGGCGGGATTTGAACCCGCGACCACCAGCTTTCCTGGGAGGAGCTTACAAGGCTGGCGCTCTACCGAGCTGAGCTACGGCGGCTCATAACTAACATTGGTTAAGTGGGGTTTTAAACTTAGCCGTTAAAGCATTAATGTAGGAATGTTTTGGTGCCGCCGCCGGGCTTCGAACCCGGGACCTCCGGATCCCCCAGGAAGGGGTGTACCCTATGAGTCCGGCGCTCTAACCAGGCTGAGCTACGGCGGCTTATCCGTGGAGAACAAATTTTTCCGGGTATAAATAAGATTTTAGGTTCACTCAGTAACTGTGAAATATTGAGGTGAAGTTTAATGGCTGTAGTAATAATGGTTACTGGAATACTACCTTATGATTCGGGTAAAACGTTTGTCGGTAGATCTCTTTTAAGATACTTTAGAAGCCTAGGTTACAACGCTATAGCGTTTAAACCTATTGCAGCGCATAGCGCTTGGTTCCAGTATGAAACCGTCGAGAAAAGCGTTAAACTAGGGATCCTCGTAGGTCATGATGCATTCCTTTACTGGAAAGATATGGAAGGTAAAGTTGGAATTGAAGAAATAAACCCCGTAGACATACTAACAACACCTATTGACTTCGAAACTACATTAGCTAACGTAAGACTTTATCTTTCAATGCTGGAAAGCTTCGTAAGCCAAGCATGTGTGATGAGGATTTCATGCCCTAAAACTACTGAAGCATACGTAACAGAACACTATGTAAACGTAGAGCTGCTCGAAAAAACAATACCTACACTGCAACTTAAACTCATGGACTTAGCTGAAAAGCTAAAGCCTCAACCAAAGCTTATTTCCCAAAGCGAAATGGAAAAACTAATGAGCAACCCTGAACCAATTATTTGCGCAGATAAGCAATTAATGAAGCTTCTTAAAAAATACGAAGTAGTAATAATAGAGTCCTTCAACAACGCAGCAACCCCAACACCTCTTTCAGTAAAAGTAGCAAACAAAGTGCTCGTAGTTACGCCGGGAAAAGCACTCATATATGATGGCGGAAAATATTTAAGAACACTAGAAATCCTAGAGCAAACAATACGTAACCAAATAACCTACACTACAACAACACAGCAAATAGTAGAACTAACAAAACCCATAAACTACGTGAAAATACATCCACAACAAGAACCATCAGAGGAAGCATTAGAAAACATAGATGAACTAGCCATTTTGTAGGATTCAACTATTTGTATGGAGTAGATAAGCCCTTCTTCACCATAGCATTAGCTCATAGATAGTGCTGAAATATTCGGGATAAGCTTTACAGTTAATTTAATAGTTTTCCTAAGTTCCTTAGCTTCCACATTATATTTTTGCTAATGCCTAAACCATACCATTACTTACCGTATTTTCTTGGAAACATTATAGTTCCTAAGTGGTTTAGAGAGTAATCGTTTCAATCGTTTCAAATAAAAAGGTATTGTGAAGCTGGAAAGTTTATTGCAAACCATTATCTACTTGTAGACGTAATCAAACATAAAAGTTAAGATTAAACTACTATGTTTTTCTTTCCGTACCTCTTTAAAGGCCTTAAAGCCGAGGTGGTTGAGTGAAATGTTTTCCTCTTTTGAAATAGGTAATTTTGTTTTGGAACCTAATAGATACGTTGTGTGTTTTAACATATTGTTTAGTGAAGCAGCACTATATGTGCACGGTATTTTAGCTTCGCTGTCTAAGATTTTCTCTGATCGGAAAATACCAATATTATCTGTTAAAACATCTATTTCGAAAAGTGAAAAAGCTATTAGGCTAACGTTGTTTGCGGATTTCACTGAACACAAGAACCTTCTCGGAGAAGTGGAGAATCATATTAGAAGTTTAAAACGTGTTAAAGACGTTAAAGTTATTGAACCATTATTCAACGGCTTAACCGTAGATACTTCATATGATTATTTAACGTTCGCTGGTGGGAGAGCAATTGTTCTCAGAAAACCTCTTTACGAAGGATTAATTAAGGGTGTAAGAGAAAAATTCGGTGAACCAGGTAAAACATTTCTTTACTATGTAGGCTTCGTTCTCGGGCAAAAAGCATATGAAAGCCATAGTGAATTAATTAGTAAGGTGCATGGAAGCGTAAAGGAAACTCTTCTGTTTGCCAAAGAAATGTTTAAGCAAGTTGGCTTCGGCATTATAGAAACGTTGGAACCTGATTTTCTAAACAAGACAGCTATAGTTAAAGTTCACAGTTCTTTCGAGTGCGAGCTTTTTAAAGGGTCGAAAACAACAGAAAGCCACTTCATTAGAGGAATAATAGCAGGATTTATGTCTTCACTTTTCAGAACCAAGGTAAACGCTTTAGAAACTAAGTGTATTGCTAAAGGAAACCCCTACTGCCTATTCGTAGTAGAGTAGAAGCTTTTAACCTCAAAAGCTAAGCAAAAACGTTTTCAAAGCGCTTTACATCCTCCTACCATCATTACATCTAATTTTAACTATTCCCGCTAAGCCCTAGCCGAGTTCTCCAAGTTTCGCCTAGTATACATGAAAGTACCCCCATGATAATGGACTATGAAAAATAGATCAAGGTGGTGAAAAATGATAGAGAAAATACATAAACATTATAAACACGCATGGAGGATTCCTTAGTCTACTGGTAGTAGGTATGTCAGCTACATTAGTGGTTATTGCTTCTAAGAGAAAGGGCTAGCAAGCTAACTAGCTAAGTCCATATTGTTTTCGAAAATACCTTAACCATTAGTTTTACGAGATCTTTCGAAACATTTTCGCTTTTTTCTGAACATAGACGAGAATGAGTAAGAGGCCCATTTATCAAGGAGCTGACTCTATTTATTGCTGAGAAGGAGGGAATGTATGTTAAGCGCATTGAGAAGCCAGGAATAGACACTGTAGCCGAAGCAGTAGCAATAGCTAAGCTGATTTTGAGAGACTACAGGAGAGGATGGACCTATGA
>Ga0180301_10001314_pt1 | contig 19569 bp, 19 predicted proteins | sample GuaBasSediGuay16_FD_121797 | JGI IMG/M metagenome (GOLD analysis project Ga0180301, IMG submission 121797) | Subseafloor sediment microbial communities from Guaymas Basin, Gulf of California, Mexico - Guay16, Core 4569-2, 12-15 cm | ecosystem: Environmental > Aquatic > Marine > Hydrothermal...
CTTCGGGCTTCCCCCACCACCCACCCCGCATCCCGGGCGGAACCTATTCACATAAAATAACCCCCAATTTACAAAGGCCTCGACACTACAAAAATTATCGAATGCCACGAACACAACACAATATGTTTCTGCCCCACCATCTTTAGACTTTTACCAGTAGCCTGGAAACCTTCTCTCTCAAAAAGAAGTAAGGGTTATAGCAGTATGTAGTGCTAACTCTATTCTCTAATGTAACCCATGGTTAAATTTTTTGAATCTTATCTTCAAAATCATATTTATATGGATGTTTATACAGGGAGATCAGTTGTTTCACCGCATCCTCCCCGAGAACAATTGAAGCTATTTTTAGAATATTCTGGAGAGAAGGATCGCGTCTAGCTTTTTTAACCATGGGTTTTAATTCTGGATGTTCGTAGATCAGCATTCTAGCCATCTCCTCAAACACCTTTCTGCCCTCCGAGTTTAATGCATCGTGGCTGAAGTAAAGAGAATAGTTTCTTAGTAATTTACGTAGAAGGTTTTTTACATCGGGGCCGAAGCTTCTCATAGAGGAATACCTTGATTAAAGTAATATATTATCATGGTTATTTATTACGGTTAACTAAGGGTTTCGTTCAGAGGCTGAGAGAATGGAGTTTGGTATAGATACATGGATTGGTTACCCAGCTTTAGATCTTCCCTCGATACTTCAGCTTGTTGAAAATTCAGGGTTCAGATACATAGAGTATGCCTTTGAACACTTCAGGGAACTTGAATATTCAGGCAGAATAGATGAACTCAACGAATATATCGAGTATATTGCTGATGCGGCTTCGACTACCAGACTTAAACCCCTTCAAATACACGCTCCCTACGGTAGAGTAGCTAAGATGATGGGGTCGACGGATGAAAACGAACGGAAGAAGGGAATTGAAATACTGTCTCGCTGGATCAGGTATGCAGCTCTACTACAGGTTCCAATAATAGTTGTCCATGTGGCACGTGCTAAGCCTTATCCTGGAAAGAGCTACAAACAATTTATAGAGGTGCTGTATAAAAGGAACATCGAGAGCTTCAAGAAACTGGTGAAGGTCTGTAAAAATTATGGTGTTAAAATAGCCGTCGAAAATAGGCTTGAAAGATGGTTTGGAGTTGCACCTGAAGACCTTGTATCACTAATTAACGATGTAGACCCAGACTACCTAGGCATATGCCTGGATACCGGCCACGCACATGTAAACGAATATGATATACCGGAGATTGTAAAAAACATTAAAGAACATCTGATAGCAACCCACATACACGACAACGATGGAACACGCGACCAACACTATCCACCCTTAATGGGCTCCATAAAATGGACGGCGGTGCTTAAAGCATTCAAAGAAATAGGTTACCCTTATCCTTTAATCTTAGAAATCGCGGGAGGCACAACCATACAACAAGTAAAAAACAAGATCCACCTTACACGAATCATCACCGAAAAATTACTTTCGGAGGACATTTAATGAAACCCTTATAATTGACATCGAACAATAATAGCTGTCTTATTTTATATTTTCAGCGATAAAACGATACTTTTAGTGTTTCAAGGGAAACAACCCAACCAGCTAAGGATATATTCTTCCATGTTTTGGAGTCTTTTGTCGATAGAGAAAGATTTATATATTACTAGATCTAGTAACAATGGCAAGTATGTACAAGGTTGTAGTTACCCGAAATTATCAGGTGACCCTGCCTGCCGGTATAAGAAGAAGGCTCGGTATAAAGGTGGGGGATAAGCTGGTAGTGACCCTCCAAGGGGATAGGATAGTAATTTATAAGCCCCGCGGCGATGTGACCAAGGTAAAAATACGGCTTGGCCGTAAGATCGACTGGAGGTACGTGGAAAAGGTGGTGGAAGAGGCAGGCGGCGTGGTGGCAGATGAGAGCCGTGGTGGACACTAACTTTATAGTGGCTTTGATTGTAGAGGACGATGTAAACCACCTAAACGCCTTAGATGTATGGGGGAAGCTGGAAGAGGCAGTGCTACCAGCCATAGCTGTGTCGGAGCTTGCCTACTTCCTCTTGAAACACCATGTGGACTTGGAGGTTTTAGAGGAGGTTCTCTCGGATCCTAAGATAGAGGTAGAGCCCCTTAAAGAGGAGGATCTAATATTTGCGCTCAGAAATTCCAACAAAATAAAGACCTACGACGACTTCAACGACTTCCTAATACTTTCGGCCGCCGTTAGGCTTGGTCTCAAGCTCTTAACGTACGACAGGGTTCTTCAGGAAATCTATCAAAAACACGTGAAATAGGGACCCGGCGTGCACGCCAGCCACTCCCCGGAAAATCTGGTTTAAGAAAGTACATAAGAAGATGAAACGGCGAAAGCGGGGCGGCGAGCTTTCTTGACGGTTTTAGGGAATAAGAGACTAGGTTCGGTTACCTTAAACCTGAAGACTATATTTCCCGTCCTCAATTTAGTGAACACTACTGTATCGCCCTCCAGTACTGGGTCTCAGTGCTCTTGTTCTCAGGCCTAAAGTGTGGGATGTAAAGCTTGAGAAGCTTCACGCGGAGCCTAGGTAGCCCGCCTTCCTCCCCACCAGCAACCTGTCAACGTTGTGGGAGTCTGTGTGAACCGTTTTGAAAGCCAGCCCTCCCTCCACGCCACGCTCGAAACTCAGCTTAAAAGAGAGAAGTGCTGACTAACTCAGAGTTGGTCAGCACTTAGGATCGTTTTTGAATCTTGTTTTAAAGTTGATGATTTTCTGAATGAACATCTTATATATGGGGGATGGTCTATTGGGTCTGCTTTTGAATTCTGGATGAAATTGAACGCCTACTATCCAGTACTTGTTTTCGATTTCGATGGCATTAATTATTCTCCCCGACTTATCTGTAGCTGATATAGTTAATCCGTGTTTTCCAGCCTTCAAGGCGTATTCAGGCATGATATGGTAACGGTGTCTGAAGCGTTCATATATTATAGGCTTATTGTAAGCCTCATATAATCTAGTTCCTTTCCTTATATAGATAGGATGGGCTCCCAGCCTCATTGTACCTCCCTTCAACTTTACTACCTTTTGTTCGGGCAGTAGATCCACGACAGGGTGAGGTGTATTTGGGTCAACTTCTGTTGTATTGGCCTTCTTCAAGCCCATCACAACCCTGGAAAACGCTACGAACAAGAGTTGAGCGCCGAAACATATTCCTAGGAAAGGCTTGTTCTTCTTGATGGCATACTCTGCGGTCATTATCATGCCTTCAACCCCCCTAGATCCAAATCCGGGTGTTAAGAGAATCCCATCCACGCTTTCAAGTACCTCTTCCATGTAGGAGGGATCCTTTTCGAATCTTTCGGTATCAAGATACTTTATTTCGACTTTAACTCCATTAAATGCCCCTGCATGCCTCAACGCCTCGTTTATACTGATGTAGCTGTCGGTTATCATGACGTATTTTCCCGGCATCCCAACCACTATTCTTCCGCGTGGATTCCTATAGAGGTCCATCAGCCTCCTCCACTTATCGTATGATTCTCCTAAAGTTCTTTCACGCCCTAAGTCCAAGAGTTTACACAGGTATTCTCCCAGTCCCTGCTTCTCGAATATTAAAGGTAGTTCATACACCACTTCTACATCAGGGTCGGAAACTACGGCTTCAAGTGGAACGCTACAAAAGAGACTTATTTTCCTCTTTATGTCTTCAGGTAGCTCTGAAACGGCCCTACCCACTATTACATCTGGTTGAAGCCCTAGACTTTGCAATGTTTTTACGCTATGTTGTGTTGGTTTAGTTTTTAGTTGTCCGATGGTCTCTAGTAGGGGGACGAGGGTAACGTGTACCAAGGCTGTTCGTCTGATTCCTTCTTCGAGCCTAAACTGTCTTATAGCTTCGAGGAAGGGCATTGCCTCAATATCGCCTACGGTCCCCCCAACCTCCACCAAAAGTATGTCAGGTTTATTTCTTTCAGCTACACCCCTTATCCTCCTCTTGATTTCATCCGTGATATGCGGTATAACCTGTATGGTTTTTCCAAGGTATCGGCCTATACGTTCCCTTAGGATTACAGAGAGGTATATTTGTCCTGAAGTTATGTTATTGGAGGGATGCATCTCTTTATCAAGAAATCTTTCATAGGTTCCGAAATCCTGGTCTATTTCAGCTATGTGGAAGATATAGCCGGGAGCTGGCTCAAAATCCCATACTTTTTCGCAGACGAAGACTTCTCCGTGCTCTATCGGATTCAGGGTTCCGGGATCAACGTTAAGGTATGGATCAATTTTTATCGCATCTACGGAGTATCCTCTGAATTGAAATAGTTTACCGATAGACGCTGTAACAACGCCCTTTCCCAGCCCGCTTACAACACCCCCAGTAATAAACACGTACCTTGTTTCCGTCATAAATTCACCTCATGCGCTAATCCCACCAGTTCATCCAGCTTCTTGAAGCCCTCCTCTATCATGTATTTTTCTAGACCTCTTAAGATTGTTCTAAAAACACCTATATCACCTTTTACTATAGCTGAACCTACCCCCACGGCACTTGCTCCCGCAAGGATGAACTCTAATGCCGTTCTCCAGGAATCCACACCACCCACCCCTATTATCGGTATTCTCCCAAACTCTTCGTAAAGCTCGTATACAACTCTCACAGCAATAGGGTGTATTGCTGGCCCAGAAAGACCGCCATATATGTTCGAAAGGACTGGTTTACGAGCATAGGGATCTATCGCCATGGCTTTAAGCGTATTTATAGCAACTATTCCGCTAGCACCCGCATCTAAAGCCGACTTCACAACCCTTACTATATTTGATATGTTTGCCGATATTTTTATGAACAAGGGAACTTTAGGAAGAACTTCCCTAGCTTTCCGTACAATTTCACCGACCAATACGGGGTCTCCTCCCACCTCCAGACCATAACCTTTGGCGTGAGGGCAGGACAAGTTAAGTTCGATGGCATCGACCCTGTAGCCTGAAATTATCGAAAAAGCCTTGGAGAACTCGTTTAGGGAGCCACCGCCTACGCTAACTATTACAGGTACCTTTATAGACTCCCTTTGTTTTTCCAGTTCCTCGAGGAAATACTTTAAACCCGGGTTAGGCAGGCCCATGGCATTAAGGTATCCTACACCTAAGTCTACAAAAACCGGGTTCGCGTACCCATCACGGGGTTCAATGGTTAATGTTTTAGTGGTAACTGCTCCCGCACCCGCGTTAGCAACCCTTGCAAGCAAACCGGGGGAGACCCCTAGGATTCCAGAAGACAGAATTAGTGGGTTCTCAAGATATAGGCCTCCTATGTTAACGTTCAATTCTACGCGCAAAACACCCAACCCCCCTTCTTCCTATAACATTACCTTCCTCCAATACCTTCAACCCCCTCAAGTAAACATCCACAACCCTTGCCCTAAGCCTATACCCCTCAAAGGGAGTATACTTAGCTTTAGAGAAAAAGTCTTCACCCTTCACAGTTTCCTCTACACCATACTCTACAATAGTAATGTCTCCATCAAATCCCACAGCCAATTGTCCTTTGGCGATCCCGAGGATTTCGGCGGGTTTCAGAGAATAGCTTTCGATGACCCTTATGTCAGCTCGTCCCTCGAAAACCTCCGTTAAAAGCAGTGGAAGGGCTATTTCTAGACCTGGGAAACCTGGAGGTATATCCTCGTATTTTTCAGCCATCTTCTCTTCAAACCTGTGTGGAGCATGGTCCGTCACATAGGCGTCGACCTGTCGGTTTACCAGAGCATTGTAGATTATTCTTCTATCTTCCTCCGGACGTAAGGGTGGATTTACTTTAGCTATGTTGGCTTGTCTTCCCGCGTACAGTCTACTGTTTAGGAAAGCGTGGTGTGGTGTTACGTCGAAGGAGACTTTTCTCCCTTCAAGTTTTGAATGAAGTATAGTTTTAACGCTTTCACCTGTGGAAACGTGTGTAAAATGTATTCTAGCTCCATGAACCCTACGTGCTATCTCTAAAAGATTTTTTACAGCAAAGTACTCCACAACAGGAGCCCTTAGCATCGGATGGAGAGAGGGATCCAGCTTCACCCCAATTTTTGATGCCCATTTTTTACATTCTTCAAGTAATGTGGGATCTTCAGGGTGGACTATCAAGAGAAGATCTAGTTCAGCACATTTCTGCAGAAGGTTTACGAGGTTTTCGGAGTTTGAGAGGTCGTTGGGGTAGAGTTTGACACCGAAAATCATATCCCTTGATTTCGATAGCTCGTTGAGTGATGCTGGAAAACCTAGGTAGAATCCATAGTCAACTATAGACTTCTCCTTCGCCTTTTCGACCTTTAAAAGTAAAGATTCGCGTGTGTTTATGAAGGGAATATTATTCGGCATATCTACGACCGTGGTTACACCTCCTTTAAGAGCGGCCATCGACCCCGTATACCAGTCCTCTTTATGTTCTTGTCCTAGATCACGCATGTGTACATGCATGTCCACCATGCCTGGAAGAATCAGCTTCTTCCCCGTATACGAAAACACTTTTTCCGCGTAAGGAGCGTTAGGCTCCTTGCATACCATGACAATTTTACCTGCTTCTATGCCTATACACGCCTCCTCCACTCTTCCCTGAAGATATATTTTACCTTTGAGCAGTAGATCTACTTTACGGTAACGGTTGTTTGCGTCCACTAGGATCCCTCCAGACCTTCCCTAAGTCTTTAAGTTCTCTAAGAATACTAGAGTTAAAGACAGGTCCATCCCTACATACTCTAATTCCACCATCCAGTATACAAGATCCACAAACCCCTACACCACATTTAATATATCTTTCAAGAGAAGCCTCCATGTATAATCCGTGTCTGAGACAATATTGAAGTAGTTTAACTATCATCGCCTCCTTCCCACATGCGTATATGGCATCATAGGTTTTTGCGACATCTTTTCCTCTAAGAATATCAGTGACCATCCCCTTTAAACCGTAGCTTCCATCGTCCGTGTAGATTATCACCCTGCTACATATCTTTTTAAACTCTTCCTCGAAGAAAACTTCATTTCTGTTCTTGAACCCTAAGGCCACATCGCATGGATATCCTAGGAAATTAAGGCTCTTAGCCAGAAAATATAATGGAGCTAGACCGTAACCGCCCCCTATTAAAAGAGCCTTCCACTTCTTCAATGTGAAGCCATTGCCGAAGGGTCCTCTTACATAAACCCTGCTTCCCACTCGTATATTTTCATGGATAAATGTCGTTACTTTTCCTTTCCTTGCTATAATGAGCTTTAAGACGGAACCCTCCATATCCGTTACACTTAACGGTATTTCCCCAATCCTTGGTATCCACAGCATAATGAATTGTCCAGGTCTTACGGAGAAAGACTCCTTTAACTCTATTTCAAAAAGCTTCACATGGGAAGCCAGGCAATTAATTAAGGTTACTTGTCCGGGAATGTACACTTCCATTAGTCACCCTTCTCAAATGCCTGTCAGTTGAAGCACAATGTCTTTTTGCACCATTATCTGGTCACAGTAGTCACATTTCACTTTTAAAGGTGTTTTAGAGATGATGGTGAAGGATGATTCAACAGGCTCCCTGTCCTGGTTTGTTATGCAACTGGGGTTAGAGCACTTTAGAATACCCTTGATCTTCTCCGGGATCGAAACCCTCTGTTTTGAATAGACTTTAAAATCCTTGATTATGTTGATGGTTGCGGTGGGGGCTATTAGGGAGATCTTGTTTAACTCCTCCATTCGAAGGAATCGACCCTCAATTTTAACGATATCCTTTTTGCCTAGCTTTCTGCTTTCAACGTTCATCACCACAGCTATAACAACCCCTTCTTCACCAGTTATGTTCAGTATTTTCAGGACCAACAGAGCTTTACCCGCTGGGATATGGTCTATGACTGTTCCCTCCTTAATCTTCCTTACTCTTAACTGTTGTTTTTCGTTCACCAGCCTCACCCCTTCAATATGAGTTTTAACAAAGCCATTCTAACTGGAACCCCGTATTTAGCCTGTTCAAAATATTTGGCATACGGTGTTCCATCCACATCTAACGAGATTTCCTCGACCCTTGGAAGAGGATGAAGTATAATTAGATTTTCCTTCGCCTTTTCTAAAACCCTGCGTGTAATCTTGTAGCTACCCTTAACTTTCTCGTATTCCGCTGGATCCGGAAACCTTTCCTTCTGTATACGGGTGACGTAAAGTACATCGAGTTTCGGTAAAACTTTTTCTAGATCCGACTCCTCCACGAACTCTATTCCACGGGACGCAAGATGCTCCCTCACTTCAAGTCTTATCCGGAGGCTCTCGGGAGAAATCAAGTGTAGCTTTCTAGGATTAAATTTGGTTACTCCGTAGATGAATGAGGTAGCCGCCCTACCGTACTTTAAATCCCCTAAAACCCCTATGGTCAGGTCGTCGATGGATCCAAAAGACCTCCTTATCGTGTAGAGATCGATGAGCGCCTGTGTAGGATGATGCCGCATCCCATCACCAGCATTTATAACCGGAGACTCAGCTATCTCCGCTGCAAATCTAGCAGCCCCTTCGATCTTATGCCTAACTATTATTACGTCAGCATAGCTATCAAGCATTCTTATAGTGTCAGCAAAGTTCTCCCCCTTAGCCAGAGACGAACGAGATATTTCGGCTAAATCTATGTAGTTCCCTCCAAGCCTCACCATGGCCGTTTGGAAGCTTAAACGAGTGCGTGTGCTCGGCTCAAAGAAAGCAGTAGCCATAACAAATCCTTTAAGGACATCAGAGCCACCTTCCTTTAGAACTTCAAGCATCTTATCTGCCGTCTTAAAAATCTCCTTTATTTCATCCACAGTAAGCTCGTTTATTGAGATAATATCCCTACCTTTAAGCATGCCCACACACCCCCTCTAAATAATTTCTAACCTTCAGGAATGTCTCGTAGGATATGTATCCTTTATTGAAAAGGTCTTCTAGAAGCTCTCTGAGCGTAGATAAACGGAGTAGGGGGACTTTAAGCTGTTTAAGCGCTTCTCCAGCACCCTGCTCCCTGTCGACTATAACTAGTGCAGCTTCCACGTCGATTCCATTACCCTGTAAGGCTTTTACACCCCTTATAAGCGTGCTTCCAGTTGTTGCCACATCATCTACTATAATAGCCTTCATCCCCTTTTCGAAAACACCTTCAATAAGCCTCATTGTTCCATGCTCCTTCGCCTTCTTTCTAACATATATTAATGGTTTTTCAAGTTCGTAGGCTACAGCTGTAGCCAAGGGTATTCCTCCCACAGCTAGTCCACAGACAACATCGAAGTTGACACCCTTTAGAACCTCAATTACTTTACCTATAATCCATTTAAACTCCCTTGGATAGGAAGGTAAAATCCTTAGGTCAACATATATGGGGCTTGTTAGGCCTGAAGTAAGCTTGAATTCGCCGATTTTAACACAACCTATACTGTAGAGCTTTTCCGCCAACACTTCCTTCATAATTCCATCACCTTCCGTTGAGCCTCAACTATCTTTTTAGCCTGCTCCTTAGGTTTAACACTAAGGGTAATGCTTCTTCCCACAATCTCGAAATCCGCTCCACTAGCTAGCGCCGAGGATTCCCGTGCACCCTGAACCCCCACTCCAGGGGAAATTATCAGAATGTCTTCCCCAAGAATTCTCCTAGCCTTCGAAATATACTCGCCTCTAGTTGCCCCTATTATAACCCCATCTAACTTTAATCCTCTAGCATATTCAAGTAGAACGAGAAAATTGTTCTCGAAAAGCCGCCCACCTTTATGGCTCATTAAAACCACCCCATAGACCCCTAAACCCTCATTTCTATGTTTTTCAACTACACCCCCGTATCCTGTTGGGAAAAGCTGTATTATGGCGCCGTTAAACCCCAGGTTCCTTATCTCACCCAAAGTATGATCCACCACGTAGGGTATGTCGGATAACTTGAAGTCGGCTATGAAGTAAAAGTCCCTCCTATATTCCTCTATAATATTTCTTAGACCCTCTAGACCTATGGAAAAGAGAAGCGGGAAACCGATTTTCACGCCTACAGCTAGATCGCTGAGATCGTCTAAAAGGTGTCTACATCTACTGTATATTAGAAAGGGAGCCGCTTTACCTGTTTCACGGAGAAAATCCAGCGCTAGAATCAGTCTAGAACGCTTTTCATCGGCAATTTTTCTTAGGTAATTTTTCAATGCCCTTATTCATCAAGGGAAAAAACAGTTATAAAAATATCGGTCTCCATAGACAGTAGATTAGCATTCTAGTTCTACGATACCGCACGTTTTTGGAGCAAGTTTAACCGTCAATTTATCCGTGTGCTGTTCAAGGGTCTTTAAATTCCACGTCCTGGATACAGTTAACCTCTTTCTCAAGCCAACCTCCACGAAGCTGTCATTGTATGAGTGGTTTAAGAGGAAAAGCAGGTAGCCTTTAGATCCTATCAAATACTCCAGTTGCACCATAGGATTACTCGACCTAAAGAGAGGTGTGATTCGAGCCTCCTTCATTAAAATACTGTAAACCAGCTCGTATCCCTGCTCCCATCGTACCTTAAGGTTGGAGAAAAGGATTAACTCTAGCGGGTAGCTTGAAAAAAGAACCTTACCCTTCCCCCTCTCCGCTTTAAATAGTATGGGTGTACCCTCGCTGTCCGTGGCCAGTACTTTAGAGTCGATCGGCGAGAAACCTGTTGTGGCTATATCACCTAGGGGGTTATCGTATTCAAGTGTGCTTCCATCCTCAAACACGAGGGTAAATTTTGATGGAATATACGTTGCTCTCATACCTGCTTTTAAGACAGGTTTAATTCCAAAGAGTTCATCCCATATGTGACATGCAGACATGTGTGGATAGGATGGATACCTTACATGCGAGTAATATACAACTGTCCCCCTTCTAGCCTTCTCCAATAAAAGTCTCCAGCTTCTTGTTAAGAGCCTACTTATAGAGGGGATTATTATGAGACCATAGTCGCTGTTTCCGCGTAATTCCTCCTCCCTGAGAAAAGTAGGATTCAGGCCCGAGGCTTTGGCAAGAATGTATGCCATTAAGAGAGCCCCTCTTATATGCTGGTATGGGAAGTTATGGAACTCGTAGCGCCTGTAAAAGTGGCTTGGAACAAGTATGGCTGAGTCTCTTTCAGCCAGTCTATAATCCTTTTTCTCGAAGTACTCTAGGAATCCTGCAAACTTCTTTATGCTCGATGCCGCGGGTTTAGGTGTTCCATTGGCTCTCACTATTCCGAAGGAGAGCTCGTGTGGCTCCCAGAGATACGGTTCATCTTCCTCCCTCGGGAAATCGGAGAAACACCAGACCCATGCCCCCTGAACCCCTAGTGCAAGCGCCCCGTATAGTATTAATTCAATGAACCTTGAATGCGAATCCTCCTCGTAGAGGTTTGTAGGGAAACCATACTCCTCTAATATTACGGGAACCCCTAGGCTTCTCAGGTACTCCAACTCCATCATGTAATAGTAGGTGTGTCTAACCTCATCGTCATCGTAGTAGTAAATGTGCGGAGAAAGGTAGTCTACTAGATCAAAAACATTCTCTGGTCTCAGAGGCAACCGACTTCTAGGGCTGGTAGAGTCCCCTATCGATACCATATGGACTTCGTCCAGCTCCTTTATAGCCTCCACCAACTCCTTTACCCACGCCCTAAAATCTTCTACAGAAGGAGGAGACCTTACATGGGAAATCTCGTTGGACAGGATCCAGCCTCCTATAGCTGGATGGTCCTTAAAACTCCCCACAATTTTCCTCACAAACTTCTTAGATTTCTCAAGAGCCTCTCTTGAATAAATATCGTTGGAGGGATCCCATGGAATAAACCAGTTTTTACCGGACATGTGGCCTACTATAAGACTAGGGAACACTATTACTCCCCTTTTAGCAGCCTCATCCAAAAAAGTCCTAAACCTTTGTAGAGAAACCTCCTTAACATCTCCTTCCCCTGTAGCGAAATCGGTTGCCAGGATAAATACCCTTAAACACCTTATCCCAAACTTCTTTACGAGGTCGAGATCCTCTTGGACAGCCCTTAAATCCCATCTACTCCACATTTGTATGTTATTCTCTCTACTCCAATAGTTAACCCCGAGAAGAAAACTTCTTAAACCATCCACTAGAACACCAGAACCCTTCCTTACAACTTTAGGCAAAACACCCCCTAAATGAGAAAAACGACAAGATATTTAACAGTTAGGTTAGTATATTGAAAAATCTTCTGGACGCTCCTAAACATTTAACCTTTCTCTACTTCGATTACATATATGGTCTTTCCCACCCTACTCAGAGAAGGAAGCTTTTGCTGTTTCGCGGCCAATAAAGACAATATTAGTGCACTATCTGAAACATTCACATCCAAATTTTTTCCTTTCTTCAGTATTTTAAACGTTATTTTTGGCTTCCACAACCCCCAAGGATTCTCACGTGTGCCGTTTCTAACCTTATAGAATACCACTTGGATCCTAACTTTGATGTCATAGGTGATGGTTTTTCCTTTGTAAAAATACAAGTAAAAGTCCTCGAAACTAAATCTAACTAAAATCCAGCCTACAAGACTGAAATTACTTAAAGTAATATCCCCAAATGAAAAGTTTGCTCCTTGTTTAGCGATATATCTGGCCGATCTTCCGAATGCCTCATACGAACTATACCAGCCCCCTGAACTAGGAAAATAAACCCATCTTTTCTGATGAAAGGGAAACCTATGAGGGGCGCTGACAAAAAAACGTCGAGTGACTATAGTGGAAGGATTTAAGTTGTTGCCTCCACTCCAGGCATTTTCTAAAGTAAAGTTTTCTAAACCTATTCCGATCACATTTGGACTTGCATACTCAAGGCTTGTAAAGTAGTTCTCAACCTCCAAAACAGGGGGTTCATCAGAATAGGTGAACCAGTAAACCGCCACGTAATGTGGTAGAATTGCTATAGTCCTATCTCTTAGCTTAAAAATGAATTCTATTTTAGTATAATTTAAAAGCCGGTATCCCCGTTTCAGATCATTGAGCTCTTTTTCCACCACCTGGTATCCGTATCGAGGAGGAGAGAGAGATGGAGATACTGAAGAATTCAACAATACTATTATAAATGCCAATAAGAGAACACTAAACATTATGTACCAAAAAACTGAACGACGCAAATGCAGTTTCAAGTAAAACACCTTTAAATCTCACTTTTTAAAAACAAAACTGATAACCCAGCCGTCGAAATAAACTTCCCATTGGTGCTCATTCTCTGGATCCAGTGAAGTAAGCTTATATACCGCACTAGTAGAATTGTAGTTAGTTAAGGAAATTGAAGCACCTATTGGAACGGAACCTGAAAAAACCTTCCACGAGCCTGTAAGTACTGCAGACGCACCTATTGTTATAGTTTTCTGCCTTAATTTATCGTATCTAACTACAGTTGACAATATATTAGCTCCTAAGTAAAGTGTACCCTCTTTTGTTCCATGCGGCCGGGATGGGACATTCACATACCTTAATCTACCGGAGAAAGGATCAAAATGTGTCATTCTCCATACTTCTCTGGAAAAGGGTGGTCCTTCTCCATCGTTCTCATAATATCTATAGACGTAGTCTGCGTCATATACTATTCTAGCGCTTGATCCATTTGCTTGAACGTAAGTTTTTGCTACAGAATAACTGAAAGAAACTGTTCCTTCAACAGTAAGAGGCCCTCCATCTATACTCGTTTTTATTTCTGATAACCCACTGAATTTTATAGTTAGCTCATTTCTCAGATACTTTGAAGAATGCAGATAACCTATGGTGGTCGGAACGCTATTAAACGACATACTGCTCACTAAAACCCATATTGGATTTGCTATATATTCAGGTTCAAACCGCAACTTTTTGGCGGAAGGCCCGGCAAGAAGTGTTTCCATACGTATCATCAATGATATAGATAACAATAATACTATGATAGGTAAAAATCTTCCTCATACCCATAACACCCCTACCTTTGCCTTGCATCACTATTTTTTTTAAAAAAAAGTGATATTTATGTTTTATGGTTACATGTTTTATAGATGTTAAAGATAGGTGTTATCTAGGCTTCCCGTTGATTTAACATATTGCGTATTTTGTTTCTGTATGAATGCATCAGCTTCTGTTTTGATTTTCCTGGTTGGTTATACCGGAAATAAAGTTAAAAGGTTCATATATAATGGTCTGGTATGGAATGGATGAAAGGGAGGGGTAATGGCCTGCTAAGATTACCATATCTCTACTTTCTCTCCTTTATTGTATCGGTTCTGAGTGGCGCGTTAACGCCTCTAATACCAGTAATAGGCTACCGGATGGGGGCATCTGGATACGAGATAGGTGCCATAGGGTCGGCTGGAGCACTATTATATATTTTCCTCACCCTTTTATCGGGCTCGCTTTCAGAAAAAATTGGAAGGAAAGCTATGCTTCTTACCTCGTTTATTTCCCTAGCCTGCTCAACCACGATTTACGCTTATTCGATTATTCCACTACATCTTATCTTCGGTAGGCTTCTTGAAGGATTGTCCTACTCTACTTTCTGGCCGTCGTTAGAAGCACTATTAACCGAAAGCCATAAAAGCGAGGCACGAAGCATAACCCGGCTTTTCACCATTTCATGGAGTAGCGGCATGGTTTTAGGAGCATTGCTGTACGACACATTACTTAACATCCCCCGTTTCACGCTCTTTGCAACCCTCACGGTTTTTTCACTCGTCTTGTGTCTGGCCACTGTAGTGATAGTGGAGGAAGAAGCCCCTTTGAAGATTGTCCATGAAAACATTTTCAAGGAGTTTTTAAACGCCATTAAAAACCTTAAGATGGCATGGACCCTATCCTTCTCCTATGCTTTTGTACAAGCACTGGTCTTCAACTTTTATCCTGTACTTTTAGATGCCCTCGCGAAACCCGAGCGGTGGACCAGTGTAATGTTGTCGACTATGCTTATGGCTAGAACCCTATCCTTCGGCCTTCTAGCACACATGTTTGTTAAAAACATTGCAGGAGCCGTTCTGGGGCTTTTTCTTTCAGCTATGGGCGGGGTCTTAATACAGTTTACTGACAGTTTCCTCCTTATACTCCTAGGCGGGTTTTTCCTAGGTACGGGAGCGGGGCTACTTTATTCCACTGCATTCTATAAAGCGATTTCAAGTAGTAGGTTGAGGGGCGTTTATACAGGAATATTTGAAAGCACTATAGGGTTAGGCTACTTTACTGGCCCCCTGATTGGTGGAGTACTGGTGGAAATAAACCCCTTGCATCCCTACTCATTTATCTCACTTTACTCGCTCTTCCTTATAGTCTTAGTTTTATCATCTAATATACATAAAAGGAGTCCCAACCCTAGGAGAAGCTAAACCACCATTTCTTATCGTTTATTTATGGCGAGTCATTTTAACGTAAATATTGCCTTCTTTTCCACATGTGCCTCAATGACGTCGATGCATAGGCTTAGGAACCTGCTTGCAGAAAGTACGATTACGTTGGGCTTGTATAAGTCCTGCTCGAAGCTTAGGAAAAAGCTTGTATAGAGGTTGCTTACGGCTTTTCCAGCATCCTCGTCGTCTTCTCTGAATGCTTTAACGGAGTATTCGAATCCTCTTTCAAGGAATCCTAAGACCTCCAGGATTCTACTATAGTTTTCTTTGATCGTCTTGAAGTTTGATGAAATGAAACGCGTAAGTGAAACTAGTGTATCCCCCATCTCCTCTAGACATTTACCATAGGTTTTGTAGGGTAGTGCCAGTACGGGAACCTTAAATCCCATGATCTCGTGGATTCGTTTTTCACGTAAAGCTAATGCCACCTGTCTTCCAAGGAAGAAATAAAATTTGTCGAGCTCGTTGTCCCTTTCAACGATACTTTGAAGAATACCTGTATTGTTTTCTCCTACACCCTTCACTATGTCGTTTAACATTGAACGAACAATGTTTTCCATTCTCCCTAGGGTTCTTGAAACAGGAATCTGGCTCGCATCAATTATGCTTTGAAGTATCATGTGGTCGGACGACTCCTCAACTATCTCTAGTCCGCTAAGTCTTAGGAGAGCCCTTCTAATCCTTCTTCTAAGCTCTTCAGCCATGTATGGTCTTTGCACTACAGTTATTTTATCGTATCCCGCCTCGTAGTAGGCTATCAACAACCTTTCCACACTCGTTACGTCTCCTGAGGACAGTTCAAGGTTAACTTCAAAGCCCTTTCTAAGCTCTCTTCTCCTTAGGATAAAGGGCTCTACTTTTATAGAGCCATCGTCCATGATGGTCAATAAGAGCTGGCTTCCCTTGCTAAGCCCATGTTCTTCAACCCAGTTTTTCGGCAGGGATATTATATACGTGGATTTACCGGTTTTTTGAATCGTCCTAACGACCTCCCCGATGTCGACGAACTTTCTTCCCCTCATGTCCATCCACATTGTATATAGAATAATGGTTTTCTATATATTTTATTTACGAAAAAGGTTTTTGACGAAGAAAAACTATTCTATATATGGGCGGATATAAGGAGAAGCTAAAAGAAATAGTTGAAGCACTAACTTTCGACGATGTGCTAATAGTCCCAGCATACTCTGACGTAAAACTAAACGAGATAGATGTTTCAACAAATTTAACTAGAAACATAAGGCTCGACATGCCCATCGTGAGTTCACCCATGGATACGGTTACAGGAGAAAACATGGTTCTCGAACTAGGTAGGCTAGGCGGAATCGGAATACTCCCCCGCAACCTCCCTCTCCAGGAAACCTTAAAAATTGTTAGGAAATCTGTTGAAAAGAAAATCCCTGTAGGAGTGGCTGTAGGACCCTTCGACGATGACAGGGTTTCCGCCGTAGTCGAGGAAGGAGCCTCTCTAGTAGTAATAGACACAGCCCATGGACACAGCAGAAACGTGATTGAGGCGACACGTCGCTTCAAAAGAGAGTTTAATGTCGACATAATGGCAGGTAACATTGTTACATGTGAGGCGGCGGAGGAGCTTATATCTGCGGGTGCAGATTCCCTCAGGGTTGGTATAGGACCTGGACATGCTTGTACTACACGGGAGATAGCGGGCGTCGGGGTTCCACAACTGACAGCTATTACATGGGTTGCAGACGTAGCGTCCAGCTATAATGTAAGTGTTGTAGCTGATGGAGGTATAGAGAAGCCAGCTGACATAGTTAAGGCCCTAGCGGTAGGCGCCGATGCTGTAATGCTTGGATACCTTTTAGCTGGAACGGACGAGGCTCCAGGAGACGTTGTGGTGCTTGGGGGTAAAAGATATAAAAAGTATCGGGGGATGGGCTCCAAGGGGGCTTTAGCTAGCGGTTCAACCAGATACGGAGAATTCAAGAGGGTCCCCGAGGGTGTAGAAGGATACGTGGAATACAGAGGCCCCCTAAAGGATATAGTTGACTTCCTTGTGGGAGGATTAAAGCAAGGCATGGGGTATATTGGTGCGAGAAACATAAAGGAACTAAGAGAGAAGGCTCGCTTCATAAAGGTGACATGGCAGGGATTCAGGGAAAGTAGGGCCCGCGGGCTGATAATAGGTGAAGAGTGATGGAGGTAGAGGTAGAGGAGCTACATACCCCTTGGGGGGTTAAGGAAAATGTCAAGCTCACGTTTAAGGGAACAGGAAGTTTAAGTTTTAGAAGCGGATTGTACCCTGGACTAGTTGACTCTCATGCACATCCACATGTGATCGACGGCGGGCTTGAAGAAGGAAGGAAATGGAGTAACTATATTGAATGGTTTGAAAAACGTAGGCTCCTGGTTAACGAAAGTACATTACGTCAAGACCTTGAACTATGTACAGCCTTAAGCAAACTTACATTAATGTTGTCTGCACTTGAGGGAACTACACTTATCGCCCTCACAGGAAACTATAAGGCTAATATTAGGGCTGCAACAGAGCTGAAGAATAAGCCACGGGTGGTAACCATGCCCACTATAATAAATAAGAATGGATGGGACCCCCTGGAAATTGTAGCCCCAATAATAAAACAGTTGGAGAATTTCGATGCAAACGACATGCTTGGAGTAGGCATATTCTGTCATTCTCTACGATACACGAGTGAAAAGTACATTAGAACTTGCGTCCAGCTATGTGACACGAACAACATGCTTCTAGGAATCCACCTTAGCGAGGGAATACCTGAACTCGATGTTTTACGAAGAATTCTTTTGAAACCACCCAAAACAAGTATTATAGGTGTGCATTGCATCGAAGACGAAGATTACGAGACATTTAATATCCGGACAGTACAATGCGCATCCTCGAACCTAGCTCTTTACGGGAGAACACAGAGAGAGCTCGGAAAAGTCTATGCGTTTGGAAGCGACTGGCCCCTTCTTTTCGGAAGCATGGTTAATGAACTTAAGGTGCTAATCGATATCCACTCCGAGAAAAAGATCGACGATATAATTTTAAGAGCAACTATAAACGGCTATAAATTATTTAAAGTCGATTTTAGGGGAGACTACGTATTCTTCGACGATAAACTCGAAAAAGCCCTCAGAGCAGGTAAGAGACCAAGCTATGTATTTGTTAAAGGATACCCCTTAGTTAGGGAGGGCAAGGTAAACGGCTATACCTACGATGAGATCCTTTCGATGATCAGCCAAGTTAGGGAAGAAGCCATCAAAAGACACGGTATTTGGGGTGAAGGTGATGGAAAGAGAGACGGTCCTAGTTCTGGACTTCGGATCCCAATACACGCATCTAATAGCTAGACGCATAAGGGAGCTCCACGTTTACAGTGAAATAGTCCCCTTCAACGTAGGGCTCAGGGAAATCAAGGCTGTTGAACCGAAGGGCGTGGTCTTTTCAGGAGGGCCTGACAGCGTATACGTGGAGAATGCTCCACTACCAGAACAGGAGGTTTTAGAATGGCTTTTAGAAAACAATGTTCCCATTCTAGGAATCTGTTATGGACACCAGCTTTTAGCATTGCTTTTAGGGGGAGTAGTGAAAAAGGGAGGTAAAGGAGAGTATGGTAGAACTAGGCTTACCGTAATTAAAGGAAATGAATTGTTCAGCGAAACACCTAGAGAACAAGTTGTATGGATGTCTCATCGAGATTATGTGGAAACACCTCCCCCGGGAGCGGAAATTTTAGCCTCCACGGAAAACAGTCCGGTGGCCGCCTTTAAGCTAGGGGATAAGCCTGTTTACGGCGTTCAATTTCACCCTGAAGTTAGACATACAAAACATGGACTCACCATCCTGAAGAATTTCCTGTATACGGTATGTAAATGTAAGGGAGAATGGGTTGTAGAGAATCTAGCTGGACAATTAATTGGTGAAATTAGGCGTGAGGCCCCCGAGGGTAACATCCTTATGGCTGTAAGCGGAGGAGTGGATTCCACCACAGCCGCATACTTAATCAAAGAAGCTGTAGGACCGGATCGAATACATTTAATCATAATAGATACTGGTCTTTTGAGGGAAAGAGAAGCTGAGGAAGCCTTAAACCTCTACAAGACCCTAGGGTTTAAATATATACATTTAATCGACGCAAAAAAAGAGTTTCTTGAAGCCCTTAAAGGTGTCACCGATCCAGAAGAAAAGAGGATGATTATTTCAAGGATATACTTCAAAATTTTAGATGAAACATCGAGTAAGCTTGCCAGCATATACGGCGACTTCGAATACTTGGGGCA
>Ga0180301_10001317_pt1 | contig 19555 bp, 21 predicted proteins | sample GuaBasSediGuay16_FD_121797 | JGI IMG/M metagenome (GOLD analysis project Ga0180301, IMG submission 121797) | Subseafloor sediment microbial communities from Guaymas Basin, Gulf of California, Mexico - Guay16, Core 4569-2, 12-15 cm | ecosystem: Environmental > Aquatic > Marine > Hydrothermal...
AGGATGCTGTGTTGAGGTTCCCTGTTTAGTTGATAAAAATGGCATTCACCCCTGCTATGTTGGAGACCTGCCTCCTCAATGCGCAGCATTAAACCGAACGAACATCAATGTTCAGGACTTAGGGGTTAAGGCAGCGGTTGAGAAGGATAAAACTCTGGCTTTACAAGCAATTCTCCTTGATCCGTTAACAAGCGCAATATTAACGATAGATGAAACTCGTAAGATGGTTAATGAAATGTTTGAAGCAGAAAAGGAATATCTGAAAGGCTTCAAATAGACCTTAAACATCATTACTGAATGCCTTTCCCATATAATCACGTTGCCTTCAATTGATGGCTGTTTAGCGGCTCAAAAATAAAAAGGGAAAATGTTTGGATTAGAGGAACCGTATCGATGTAATATTACTCTCCTTGAGTTTCCTGCAAAAACTGTGAATAAACCCTCTGAACTCTCTCTGCGGCTGGACCTGACCCTTCAACTACCCCTTTCTCAGTGACCTTCACTCTATCCATAACCCAGATGAAACCTTCCTTCTCGTAGAGTTTAACCATTCTTGGAAAGACTCGTTCAAGCCTCTCCGCTAATCCTCTTAGGTCAAAAGCCTTTTGAGCAGACAAGATGCGGGCAACAGTGTTTCCGCTGATCACTATCCTGGGAAAAAAGCGTGACTCAGAGTCCTTAACGTTTGAAATAATCAGGTTAAGATTCTCCGGGTTCACACCGGTTAATGTGCCCGTATATGCCTTATTATCAGTAGTGACGACTGTTACAGTAGTATCTATAAGCGCAGCGATTTCGCTGTTGAATCTTCTTTGAGCCATTGACATTTAAATCAGCCTAATTTTATTTCTCATAGGAGACTTATTATCTTTCCTAGTTTCTCTCCGAAAACTTGTGGATCGAATCTGTTGCTGGAGAATCATAACAGTATTTGACGGAACATCTTTATACACGACAATGTTAGGTCCAATCCAACTGTTGCAGCCGACCTTTACACCAGGCATAAAAAGTACGCCTACACCTACCTGCACATAGTCACCCATAACGATGCCCATTTTCCTTCTACCAGTACTAACGGTCTCATCTTTTATCTTCATCTCAATGGGTTTTCCGTCGAAACGTAGATTAGCCGTTATTGTTCCAGCTCCAAAATTGCAATGTTTCCCTATAATACTGTCGCCGATGTAGGATAGATGCCCAACATGAACGTCATCCATCAGAATGCTGTTTTTAACCTCAACTCCATTACCGATTCTTGTTCTTCTTCCGATGCTCGTGTAGGGCCTAATGTAACAGTTCGGCCCAATATCACTTTCTCTTCCTATATATGCGGGTCCCTCAATATAAGTGCCGGAACGAATCCTTACCTCTTCTTCGACGAAGACTGGTCCTTCGATATGTGCTCCCTCTTCTATCTTCCCTAAAACTTTAGGCTTAAGATGTTTTAAGACTTGTTTATTTGCATCTAGAAGGTCCCAGGGTCTTCCAACATCAAGCCAATCTTCAGGAGAAATCTCTGCAGCTATGATCTTTTCATCTTTCTCTATGAGTAGTCTGATCGAATCTGTTATCTCTCGTTCCCCTCTCGGAGAGCTTCCCGTTTGCTTTATAGCTCCAAAAATTTTAGGCGAAAACACGTAGACACCTGCATTGACTTTTTTGCTGGTTATTAACGCAGGTGGAGGCTTTTCAGAAATTTCTACAACTCTTTTTTGAGCTGATTTAACTACCGCGTAATGCTCGGGATGCTCAACTTCAACAGTGGTGAGGGTAGCTGCAGGTGTGGTTTTCAAATGTGTATCTAAGGCTGATCTAACTACGTTTGGAGTTATCAGTAGATCTCCATAGGTCGCTAAAAAATCTCCATCCACATAGTCTTCAGCTAATGAAAACGCATCTGCCGTTCCCTTAAGTTCTTTCTGATAAATGTACTCGATCTTTACTCCAAGTTTTGAGCCGTCTTCGAAATAATTCTTGATCTGAGCGGATTTATAATTGACAACGAGCAGTATTTCTCTTATACCTGCATCTCTCAACGATAAAAGATGATACTCAAGGAGCGGCCTTCCACCTATCTGAATCATATGTTTTGGACGTGTTAATGTGAGAGGACGTAATCTTCGACCTTCACCCGCAGCTAAAACAACTGCTTTCAAAGTTTTCACAATAATAACTCTTTAAGATAATGTTATAAAATTAAAGTGTAACGTCATTTTGCAAGTTTAGACACGATCTCCGCTATTCTCCTTCCAAATCTTCTACACATCTCTGCTTCTTTAACATCTGGAGCTCCAACAACGGCTAATCCATAATGTTGACCATGCGGGTTTCCCTGTATGACCATGCCGTGAATCAGAAGCGCCTTTAAGATTGATAGAATAGTCGTTTCAGCCCCAGAAGCGGTTCCACCCGAGGATGTAAATGCAGCGCCTACTTTTCCTTCAAGCTTACCATGTATCTTGACGCTCTCGTCGAGCATCTTCTTTATCTTTGCGCTCATCAATCCATAATATGTTGGTGAACCGATAATTATCCCATCTGATCTTAAAAGATCATCAAGAGAAACATCATCCACCCTCTTAAGGATACATTCCATCTCTTTAATCTCTTTTATTCCCTCAGTTACTAGCCTAGCAACCTTTTCAGTATTTCCAGTCTCAGAGTCGTATACCACAAGAACAGTCGGCATCTTAATCATCTCCTCTTCCTTAAATCAGTCTAGAAAACAAGTTAATAATCTTTCCATCAATTATAATTTCTGTAGGGAAGACGCTTCTAAAAATTATTTGTTGAAAACTTGAGGAGTAACTTCCAGTTCACAATACGTCTATTTGAAGCATCTTCAAAACATTCGTCGAATTGCCGACCTGACAGACTCCAGTAATCTTTTAATGCGAAATTCACAACAATAAATTGAGTTAAAGATTTCGTTTGGACGATGCGCATCAATGGAGATAGATAAAGAGCAATTCAAAAAGATGTTTCCAAATCTGGCGAAAGAGATGGATGATGGAAGTAGTAGAATAACTATCACGTCTGTCAGGTCGGATATCGAGTCTGGAGAAAAAATTGCTTCTAAAAGCTTCAGAGGATATAATCCTGACGTGATAGATTTCTTGAGAAGATGCGATAATGAAGAACAAGCAAACGAGATAATTGACTATCTTGAAAAACGAAAGGAGATCAGTGAGAAGTACGCCTCTCAACTGAGAAGGCAGCTTAAAGAGAAGGGTGTAAGAAGCTTCGGGTCAAAAAAAGAAGAAGGATACTACCTTAAACAAGCCGGATTCTAACCATCAATTATCTAGGCATGCATATCACTTCTCTAATCTTCACCGCTGAGAATTCTTTAGCCGATTTAATAATTATGGCAGTATCCGCGCCTCTTGAAGACCCAGCAAGAGAAATTACATCCGCTTCTTCCTTCAAGACCCCTCTACGACAAGCAATCACAACATCCTCAACTGAAACCTTCATGCCTTGACCGAATCGTCTAAAGGCGGTTTTCATTTCCTCCGGATAATCGTAATCTGTCTCATTACTGAAAATTACTGGAAACCCCTTATTCTGAGCTAATTTCATCACCTCTTCAGCAAATCTCTCTCGACTTATTCCAACTATGATTAGTTTTTCTTCCTTCAGCATTTTCATCGCTTTCTTCGCAGTCTCCCCACTTGTCGAAGCCAAAACGATCGTGTCTATTCCAGCTTCCTCTGACCGTTTTTCAACGAGCTCTAGGACCTTATCGGTATTTTCTGAGCCAGGAGCATCGAAATAGATAATCTTTCTTTCAATCATTTACTTAACTTCCCTAATATTAGACCATTAAGTATAGTAGGAATACCCTTTTAGGGATATTGCTGAGGGATTGATGAAAATGCTCCGAAAGATATTATTCATCATTCTGAAAACAAAAAGAAGATTAGACACTTCCAAGCATCTTTAAATTCAGTAGAGGTTGATGTTTAGATTGTATAAAGTGACCCTTGGCGGTACTGGCTTTAAGGTCTCAAGGCTATGCATAGGCACTGATTACGCCGATATTTACGGAGGCTCTTTGGGTCGCGATATACTACTTAGAGGCTTCAGTCTTGGAGTTAATTTTTGGGACACATCTGAGAGCTATGGCTCCTACCCGGCCATAAGGGAGGCGCTTAAGACAGTTGAGCGAAGCGATATCATAATTACCAGCAAGAGCTACAGCAAAGACAGAGATGGAGCTGAGAAAGATCTTGAAGATGCTCTCCGCGAGATCGATACGGATTACTTGGACATATTTATGCTTCATGCGGTCGATAGCGTGAAAGATTTTAATGCTAGAAGAGATGTGTTAGAATTTCTTTTAGAAAGCAAAAGGAGAGGTCTCATAAGAGCGATAGGAGTCTCAACCCACTCGGCGAATATGGCTTTAGCCTTAGCGGAATTTTCAGAGATAGAAGTGGTATTAGCCACCTTGAATATGAAGGGGCTCAATATTAGAGAGGGAAATCTAGATCTTATGCATTCAGCAATTAAAAAACTCTATGAGGCTGGAAAGGGAGTTTACCTAATGAAGGTTCTGGGTAGAGGTAAACTTGCAGACAGAGCAGAGGAAGCCCTAAAATACGCTTTCAGAATTCCGTATGTACATGCAGTATCCGTTGGGATAAGGAGCCTTGAAGAGCTTGAGACAGCGGTCAAAGTAGAAAAGGAAACTGATATTAATAAAGATTCAAAATAATTAAAGTAAAGGTCTTCTTCACCCAACTATGCAGCCAATAAATGCCATAAAACTTCGATACGACTTATAAAACTGGAGATGCTAAGCCAGGGAATCTGTTCTGTTTCTGAAATACTAGGTGACACTAAGAAAACTTGTCCACAAGAGAAAAATGCGAAATTCGAATCCTAAACTGAAATATGAAAAAGAACTGAAAAGGTGTTTAAACGAAGCTTACTCTTAAAGATGCAGTTCTCAAGTGAAGCTATATGGCGGGCCCGGCGGGAATTGAACCCACGACCCCCGGGTTAAAAGCCCGGTGCTCTGTCCTTGCTGAGCTACGGGCCCATCCTCTTTAATTTGTAGGTCTTTCGAAAAATAAAGACTTTCTTGATTATTTAGAGTTTACTATTATAGGAAGGTAATCTAAAAATATATCGTGAGAAAAGATTTGTAGGGTTAAGTATGTCGATAAAAAGTTTTCTTGAAAGGTTAACTCTCGATAAGGCGCCGGGGCCTAGCCCATCCTTCTCCATATTTGACATCATTAAAGCTTTAGAGATAATAGCAAAGGAAGGTTCAGTCGGTCGGGGGAAGCTTTCAGAGAAGTTAGGATTAGGAAAAGGTGTTACGAGAACCCTTCTTACAAGGCTCATTGAGGCAGGGTTAATATCAACTTCAAGAAGCGGATGTTCACTTACAAGCAGAGGAAACGAGCTTTGGAGAAAGATTGAAGAGATTATTCCCTGCATTTCCGTAATAGACCAAAACGAGTTGACATTCGCTAAGTATAATGTCATAGTACAGGTTCGGGGTAGAGGAGGAAAAGTTGGAAAAGGCTTGGAACAGCGAGACGCAGCTGTAAGAGCCGGCGCAAAAGGAGCCATCACCCTGATTTATAAAAATAAGAAGCTTATACTGCCGACTATTACTGACAATGCAGCGCAATCTTATCCAATCGCCTACCAGCAAATAATCCGTCTTATGGATTTAAAAGAGAATGATGTTGCAATCATTGTCTGTGCGGACAGTCTGAAGAATGCAGAATACGGTGCATTGGCAGCAGCATGGACAATAGTCTAGCTAATATGTTATCTTTTCTCCTCCTTTAAAGATCCTCTCAAGCATGGCGCTCAGCTCGATTAATCCTTCATTCGTCTTTGATGAGACGGGTATCAGTGGAAAGCTAAGATCCAAAAGATGTATCGCCTGACTAATATTTTGACTAAGCAAACGTTTAGTCCCCTCTAGTCTTTCATTAATAGCTGATTCTAAGGCTTCAGGACTCTCAGACCACTCTAACAGAGTTTTCAGATCTGCCTCTGGAAGTAAGTCACATTTTGAGAGAACATGTATCTGGGGAAGCAAGAAACGTATGTAAACAGCGGATGATAGAAACATGTTCGAAACATAATTTAGAGGGTTAAATGAAAAGACAGAATCAAAAAGGTAAACTATAGCTTTCGGATCATCACTCAATGCATGGACAATGTAAGGTCCACTCGCTCTGAATGCGAAAAGCTCCATTTGCCCCGGAGTATCAGCTATCAAAATGTCTGGTTCTAGTTCTTCAATTTCTTTTCTAAGCAGGTCAGCCTCACTTGCTATCATATCCGCAGCCATTATAAGCGCTCCATTCGGTCCGAGGCCATACTCATCCATGATAGCGTCGACCGTCACATAATCGCGAACATCTATTTCAGGAGAATAAGGCAGCTCCGCAACACCTGGATCTAAATTAAGCGCAGCAACCTTCTGTTTCTCTCTTCTCATCTTCTCGACTAAAGCTGAGGTCAAAAACGATTTACCTGAACCAGCCGTTCCAATAATGAAGACTATGAACACCATATGCTGAAATCCTCTAAATGCTTGGATAATCTCAGGATTCTATTTCTCTATTTTTATAGGTTTAATTTCTCCGCCTTTTTTCTTTATCATCTCTGAGATCTGGATAACAGCTCTTCCTATTCTCTGACGAGCAGATTTCGAATCGTGGGATGTAGTTGAGAAATGAAGCTCCAAATAGGGAACCCTTTCAGACGCCTTAGGATGAGACTTTACATAAACATATGGATTATCATGCATGACGACATCTAATATCGGAGCCAATTCCGATTCAGGCATGTTTCTAACCTCAAGACTAGCCTCATAGAATGTTAAGTCTCCCGCCATCTTCCGTATCATAGGGGCAACGGACTCATCAAAGATGCTCTTCATCTCTTCTGGAACGCCTGGAAGCATAACCATCTTTATGCCTTCATGCTCCAGAATGACTCCAGGCGCTGTTCCAACAGGGTTCGGAAGAGGCTTTGAACCTTCCGGTAATCTTCCCATCTTCACCCTATGCGGGGTCATCTCATACTTTTCCATTCTTCCCTCCGCGACGTACTTCTCATATTTCGCCTTTATCATCTCTAAGGCTTCCTTATTCTCCTGCAGCTTACGATCTAGCCCTAAAGCGACGCCTTCCAGCGTCTTATCATCGAATGTTGGACCTAACCCTCCCGTCACAACAATAAAGCATGGTTTACGTTTAACAGTCTCCTTCACTACTGAAGCGATCTCATCCAGTTCGTCGCCGACCACTATTATTCTACGCACCTTCAATCCTAGGGTTGTAATTCTCTTAGCCAGCCAATGGGCATTCGTATTCAGAGTCTTCCCGATGAGAAGCTCGTTTCCAACACATATTATCTCAACATTATTTGTAGACATAACATTTCACCATATAATCTTAGTAAAGTATCTCCGCAAATAGGATGCTTTCATCAGTCTTTATGGAACGCTTAAACTTAAAAGCTATGGCTCCCTACAGACTTAACAAGAGATTCGAAGGTCGATGAAAACCATTGATTAACGAGATACATAAAATAAGTTTAAAGAAAGGAGAAGTAGCAATCGCTTGGCTGGGACAGAACTTTTTCATTCTGAAAACCCCAAGAGGAACAATGATATCGATAGATCCCTACATGGAAAGAAACGAAAAAATACGATACGTCCATCCAGAATCACCCATAAAACCTGAAAATCTAAAAGTAGACTTCATATTCTGCACCCATGACCATAGAGACCATACTGATCCGGCATCTCTCCCCATAATTGCAAAACATGCTGCGGACACTATTTTCCTAGGTCCCAAAGAATCAGCTGAGCATCTAGCCGAACTCGGCATAGAAAGGAGGAGAATAAAAGCTCTAGAGGTGGAGACTACATACTGCTTTAAGGACTTCAGGGTGACGCCTTACTATTCGATTCCTCCACAAGAGGCAAGAACAACTCATCTAGGCTATCTATTCCAAATCAACGGGACAAAGATCTATAATATGGGCGATACTTCTAGAAGCGTTGTAGAGAATGCTACGAAGTTTCTACGCAAAGTATCCGAAGCATCACCAGACATAGCGATGTTCCCAATAATCGGAGATACGGCCGACAGGAGACCTGAAGATGCCTACATTCTTGCTAAGGCGATTAAGCCTAAAATTGCGATACCATGCCACTACGACTGCTTCACCGATAGAACCATAGATCCAGAAAAATTTGTATGTCTCTTCAAAGATGTAGATGAAATAAGTCCGGTAGTCATCCCTTATAAGGGATTGTACATCTACGAGAACAATTAATCATATCTATGAAAAAGGGAATGACGGCGGTTAGAGGCTTAGCTGACATTAATAGCCTGTCATCCGATATCTCATATCTCTTGTCTAGTTTTTAATTTGAAGAATACGGTTTTCAGATTAAGGATCAAAATATTGATTCTTCTTACTTATGTGCATATTTGCGACCTTTCAGAATCTTAGCCACAAGATCTGAACCAGCATATGAAAAACTGTAACATTACAGTTAAATACATGAGCGTTCTTTCAAGTGTCTAAATTTAAGGATGAAGGATTGTTGCATGATCTATAATAATGTCGAGTTATACAATGTAGCAGAACTTCTAACTCCTGAAGATGGCAACGGCAAACTAATCTCCAGAATTCCGAACAGGCTTAGATTAACTCTTAACCCGAACGCTAAGCTAAGAGCGTTATATGCCGCTGGATGTGAAATTCGATTTAACTTGGAAGATGACTCTGCGAGGATCATGCTCTCCTGTGAAGAACCGTCAATCGCGGAGGTTTTCCAGGGGAACTTCCACGTCTCTTGGCACATCATAGATACAGAACCAACAGAGATCAAGATACGTCTTCCTCAAAACATTGACTTCCTTGAAAAGTTAACGAAAGAGAAAAATCTTCCATTCGATGCTTATTTAACGAGGATAATTCTACCGTACAATCCTAGAACTCGAATTTTCACAATCGAGGGTGAAACCAGTTTACCGAGAAGAGATCAGATTCCCGAGAAAAGATATCTCGCCTACGGCTCCTCAATCACTCACGGCGCTTGGAGCTGTAGGCCGACTGGTTCCTACGCCATGAGAACCGCACAGCTCTTAGGAGTCGATATTTTGAATCTTGGTTTCGGCGGGGGCGCTCATTGTGAACCGCAAATCGCAGACTATATAGCGGAACGGGATGACTGGGACTTCGCAACCTTGGAGATGGGCATTAATATGTTAGGCAGATTCTCAACAGGAGAATTTCAGAGGCGAGTTGGATATCTAGTCGAGAAAATTACAAGGGCTCACCCCGACAAATTAGTGTTTTGCATTGATCTATTCACTTTTGCAGCTGATTTTGATCCTTCAGCGAAGAAGCATAAAGAGTTCAGACGTATCGTCAGAGAAACCGTTGAGAATCTTGATATGCCTAAACTAATCTATGTTAACGGAAGAACATTGCTGAAAGACATTTCAGGATTAACCTTCGACCTTGTTCACCCAGCACCCTCCGGTATGGAGGAGATTGCGGTTAACCTTTCAAACATCATAAAGGCGAAGATGAAATAAACACAACAAATGGTCATCCTAAAACAGGGCAAACCTTACTACTTTGAATGATGTCTCTATGAAGATGAAGGCAACAACTTGAAAGACTTAGTAGTGAACCATAATTTCAACTCTAACGCTTTCATAGAAAACTCGATAGATAGCTGAACTGACGAATGCTTTGCTCCAACATTACTTCTTCTTTTTTGAGAGCCACCATCGAAGATATTCTTTTCTATATCTCTTCTTCTCCTCTTCTTCAGGACTATCTCGATTCCTTAACCGATCACGCATTTCCATGAGTTCCTGATGCGAAAGCATTAACCCGCAGCTCTCACACACATAACGTTTCGTAAGGCTAATGTAACGCATCACACCTCCACATTCAGGACAATAAGGCATATCTCAACCAACCTAAACCAAAAAATAATGGCTCAACAATTAAGAAATATCTTTTGGTCCAAAAATGCATTACATAGAAAAATCAAAAAATTTTTTACAGAAGAAACTCTTTTCATGTTAAGGTCGCCGGGGATTCACCCGTTGCCTGGCCTTCAAAGCCCAATAAGGGGTGGCAGAGCGGAAATGCGCTGGACTCGAGATCCAGTGGCTCTTATGAGCCTCAAGGGTTCGAATCCCTTCCCCGGCGCCAAATAGAAATGCTTTTCTAGGCAAATTTTCGCTTATTTTTTGGTTTAAGTTTCTTCTCAGTATGGTATCTCCAAACGCTCTCCGCAGTATAGCTCTCTAAAAGCTGATGGAAGAACATCAGATATCTTCTTCTTAGCTTTGAATCCTGTGCAGTGCATCGGCGCTATTATCTCAGGGTTAATTCTCTTAAGCTCTGAAATTGTCTCGTCTATCTTTTTCTCTGTGGCGTCAATGAGGTGAAAGCCCCCGATCACCGCGCATATCTTCTCAGCATTCGTAATCTCCATTGCATGTATGATCGTGTTTATTACTCCACTGTGGCCGCAACCAGTGATGATGACGAGCCCCTCATCCGTATTTACCAGCAGAGCTTGATCATCTGGGAGACTGTCACGTTTAAAACTTCCTCCCTTAATCACATAGAATCCTTCCAGCTTCTCGAAGCTCGTCTTTCGCGTTATCTCACCGGTTGTCATAACGTTCTCGCCTATAGGAACGGAATCTCTCGAGAGTACGAGTATACCTTCTTTCTCCTCAACTCTATTTCTCGCGTATGGAGGGCCAGTATATGTAAGTTTGTTTATTCCTAGGCTAGGTAAAATAGCATATTTTGGCTGGAACACGTCCGGATGCATGATTACTGGAACGGGCTTTTTTATCTTGTCCAAGACCTTTAGGAGTCCTCCAGTGTGGTCATAGTGGTTATGGCTGATAACTACTGCGTCAACTTGACTAAGGTTTATCCCGAGCTCTTTACAGTTATTTATAAGCGTGTCGCCCGTTAATCCTGTATCTAGCAGGACCCTTATAGTTGAGCCTTTGCTCTCAGCCTCTATAAGTAACGATAATCCATTCTCGGCGAGTATAGGGCCTTCATAATGCGTAGTATTATCTATTAAAACCGTAACTCTAACCGAGGATGCTCTACCCATTTTTTTCTCCCGCTATAGGATACCGAAATATTTCTCTCTAAGATCCGGGTCATCAAGCATCTTCTTCGCGTCTCCATGATCCTGCACCTTGCCGCTGACAAGTAGGAAAGCGTAGTCCCCGAGCTCTAAAGCGAAGGCTGCTTTCTCCTCGGTCATAATTATCTGCACATCTGTTTCTTCATGTATCTGTCTTATCTTGTCATATACTTCCATTGTGAGCTTCGGCATAAGGCCCTCCGTGGGCTCGTCCAGCAAAATTAGCTGGGGTTTCTTCATGAGTCCCTTCGCTATGGCGAGCATTTTTCTCTCTCCACCGCTGAGCCTATTCGCCTTCCTATTGATATAGTCCTTCCTCGCCAAAACAGGGAAGAGGCTTAGGACTTCCTCCATGCGTTCTTCCCGTTCCTCCTTGCTGAGCAGATATCCTCCAAGCATAAGATTCTCCTTAACGGTGAGGTTCTCGAAGAGATTATCTCTTTGAGGAATGTAGGAAACGCCTAGCTTCACTATCTTGTTTGTAGGCATACCAACCAGATCTTGCCCATTAAATTTTATAATCCCGGAGTATACGTCTAAGAGCCCCATTATTGTTCGCATAAGCGTGGTTTTTCCAGCTCCATTCGGGCCTATTATGACCGTTATGTCTTCCTTCTTCATCTCCATAGAGATATCATAGAGTATCTGATGGGCTCCATACCCGGAATTTACATTCTTCAGCTCCAGCATGAGGATCACCTTATACGATACTTCTCGCCGAGATAGCTCTCAACAACTTCTGGTGCTTTTATGACCTTGTCAGGTTCTCCCTCAGCGATTATTCTTCCGCCAGCCATAGCGTAAGCGTAATCCATGTATCTTAACGCTACATCAAGTCTATGCTCGATTATGAGAATTGTGATTCCTTGTTTTTCCATTATGCTTCGCAAGCGTTGAAGAATCATGTGAGCGAGGGAGGGACTAACGCCCGCTATAGGCTCATCTATAAGAAGCATTTTAGCGCCGCTCATCAATGCCTTTCCGACATCGAGGAGCTTAGCATTTCCGCCGCTGAGTTCTCCTCCTAGTACATCCCAGCGATCCTCAAGTCCTATAATCTCTAAGATCTTGAATGCCCTTTCAACGGTTTCTTTCTCTATGCCTTCCCATAAGGGCTTTATGGGAGATTTGAAGAAGCTTTCGCCTGGGCCGCTATTCTCAGCTATCAATATATTCTCCAATGCCGTTAGACGCGGAAATATTCTTGGAATCTGAAAACTCCTCGCTAATCCTAGTCTGTAAGTCTCCGCCGCTGAAAGGCCGCTGATATCCTTTCCGTCAAACCAGACTTTACCGCCATCTTTCTTCAGATAGCCCGTAACCACGTTCACCCAAGTTGTCTTCCCAGCCCCATTCGGGCCGAAGAGAACGGAAAAGGAGCCTCTCTTAACCTCAACGCTGACGTTGTCAACTGCTGTTAGTTCCCCAAACCGCTTCGTAAGGTTCTTGGTCGCTAGGATGACATCATCCATGTTCCTTTCCCTTCATGTCATGTAATCATACTTCTCCTCTTCTCAAAAGGATTTAAATAAATAAAAAAGGTTTCTTGGAGGGTTTAGGGCTTATATCCTTCCATCCACTCTATTGTATCCGTTGAAGCATAGTAAATGCCGACTTCCTTCCATTCAACTCCGCCGTCTGTCTTAACGGGGCGCCATAGGCTATAGTCTGCAATTGCTAAGTCGCCGTTTTCATCTAAGACTATGTCTCCGGAGGCACCTATGTACATGTCTGCTATTTTAGGCAGTATCTCCTTTACCTTCATCGCGTCGTACTCATCTACCGATGCCAAAGCTAATGTTACGACCCATACGGAATCGTAAGCGTCGTATGCGTAAATTGTAGGTTCCCTCCCCAGCTTCTTAACGATCTCATCATGTACATGCTTGTATGTTCGGGTCATCGGTATCTTGAACATTGTGCTTGTGAAATTTGTGTCAAGCGCAAAATTTGTCTCCGTCGGATGTCCCTCAATATCTGCTAGCTCAGGAATCATGACTGTGCCGTCCGTTCCGAACCACCTAACCTTCGAGAGATTCGGATATTTTGCGGCTATCGTGAATATCGTCAGGATCTGCCTATAGGTTACGGCGAAAACCCCTATCTTCCTCAGCTGAACTCCCTCGTCTAAGGCTTTCTGAATAGCTGAGTTAATCTTCTCAATAACAGGGGTGAACTCGATCGTTTCTGGGGCAAAGGCGATATGTTCCACCACCGTTCCGCCTAGAGACTCGAATTTCTCAGATGCTGATTTGTCTAATCCAGCGCCCCAATCGTTATCTATATACACAGAGACAAGATGCATTATTCCTGATGAGTATATAGCGGAAGCTATAGCGGGGCCTTGCAGATCGTCTATCGCGCAGAATCGGAATAGATTGTCTCCAGGGATCTTCAGTTCGACCGCCGTAGCTGAGGGGCTAATATAGAGCACATCATTTGCTTGCGCATATTCTCTGACTTGAGCGCAAGCCGGGCTCATCATTGGGCCCAGTATTATCTTTACTCCCTTCCCGACGAGAGACTCGAACTTTTCAAGTGCTACATCCGGTGTAGACGCCGTATCTTCATGTATAATTTTAACAGTCCATTCTGCGCCTGTCTTCTCAAGGAATGCATTCACATCTTCCTCTGCGATCTCATACCCTGCTTTGATGTCTTCTCCGTATGTAGTTAAGGCTCCACTGAGATCCTCGAGAGCGCCTATCTTGATCTCTCCGGTTAATGCTTTGCCGACTGGCGCCGGCGCCATGAAGACATTTACTCCGTAGCCTATCCCTAATCCTGCTAGAAAGATCACTATCATCAGTATTGATATGGTTGTCTTTCCAAACATCTTGAATTTCTCCTCCCCTAATTGTCTACAACAAATATATAAATTTATTTTAAAAAGATTATTTTAAAAAGACAGAACTGGAACAGAAGGCATCATAAAAACATTTATGCAACAAAGCATTAAAAATTTTAATGTTTTAAACGCTAAATTAAGTTCTCTTCTTCAATTTTTCAATCTCTTCTCTGCTTAACGGCATCTCCGGAATCTCCGGGAACAATCCTCGGGGCCTATAGATCAGTATGACCATCAAAAGAATGCCTAAGAGAATACCTTCCAGCCATAAGGGGGAGAAGGGTAGGATGAACTCTAGATCAGACTTGTAAAACATTATGAATCTCTTCAATGTAATGAAAACTACCGTTCCCACAACAGTTCCCTTATTGTTTGCTAACCCGCCGAGTATAACCATGGCAATAGGCCAGAAAGTCCAAGCGACTTTATCAAAATTCAATCCGATCACGTATCTTTGATAATAAGCGAACAGCACCCCTGCCATGCCCGTGAGGGCATAGGAGACAGTCATCACCTTAACATATATCTTCCTTACGTCTCTACCTAAGGCTTCCACGCTTCTCTCATCATCCCTTACTGCTTTTAAAAGTCTCCCAAGAGGAGATCGGCTAACTGAGATGCAGTAGTAAGCAACAATCGCTAATACTATTCCGGACGTGACTATCACTCCCGTCAATCGCATAAAGCTAGGAGCTATGCTTGGCGGCCGGTAATGACCCAGCCATCTGAAGGGGTCTGGAACGGGAACTCCGAACTCCCCTCTTATTATCGGCTCCCAATGGTAAATTATAGTGTTAAAGCTTATCTGGATTGCAAGTAGCGTTACGCCTAGGTAGAAGAGACGTATCCCCCGGAAGAGCGGTAATGAAGCTACTAGGCCGAGAACACCTCCTGCAACAGCTCCGAGAATAAGCGTTAATACCAGAAGCCCGATTGACGTCAAGGGATCCTTCTCCAGAGCAACGTTTATTTTATCAACTATCAGAAGGACATTCCCGAGGTAATCTTCTCGGATTCCCAACAAGTAAGCCATAAGTCTACCTGGCAAATATCCACACAGAAAGCCTCCGGCTCCAGCTGCCATGGCCCTACCGAAGTCGGGCACACCAGTGTAGCCATACGCCAAATTGTAGCTCAATGTTATGATAAGAAATATCATTATATAGATTATTAAGACGAGGAAGAAGTCAATTCCGGGAAATGTCACCACCTTAAACCTCCGCTATATTCTTCTCCACTAACTACGGAACGAATCTTATTAATCATCCTATTCCATGGTAAGCCGTAAATTCCATGCGGGAATAGAAATATCGTTATGATCATAATTAGAAGCGGTACGAGAAAGCTATATGAGAGAATCCATAATCCAACCAGATCAGATAGATATGAGACTAGAATAGTTTGGGCTAAGGTGACTACGTATCCTCCGAGAACTGCGTCATAGATCGTTGCGAACCCTCCCAAGACGCAACCACTAAAGACCGTTACAATGATGAAATATGATATTGTTGGATTCGCTATCCAATAGACCGGGAAGAACCCTCCCCCGATAGCCGGCAAAGCTCCTGCAAGAAACCAAGTGATTACATAAAGCTTCTCCGTATCTATTCCTTCACATTCAGCTAAGGATGGATTTTCACCCACGGCCTTCATAGCTATGCCAATATTAGTCTTGGAGAAGATTAGATGCAGAGAAATAAAGATTAAGAAGAAGATGGATGTTGAAGCTATAAAAACGCCGTCTACCCCTCCTGCTTTAAAATCGTAGACTTCCAACGTGAAATCTCGAGCCATAATCTTAAAGTTACGCGTGAGGAAATCGGCGTATATATTAAGTAAAGCTATAAGAAAAATGTCGAGTCCCAACGTAGCGATCATCATCTCCTCTCTCGTCGCTCCTCTTCTACGAAGAGGCTTAATGAGAAGCCAATAAATGATCACGCCTACCGCTCCGCCGCCTAGGAAGCAGAAGATCAGTGAAGGGTAAAGACCTATCCCAAGTATTTTGATACACGTAAAGCTTATATAGATTCCGATAGTTCCAAAAGTGGCGACGGCGAAGTTTGGCACCCTAGTCTTCGTTAACGCAAGAGTCGCGGAAATAGTCATGAATGAAATTATATTTGCATATACCACTGGGTGTGAAAGTAGAGGAGGTAAAGAAATCTCCATCCCTCCAACACATTCTTATTGAGAAGAGAACTTGTCTTTTTAAGTCTTGCGGTAATTTGAGATCCTTAAGATAGAGCATGCCAAGCGAAGCAGGCATGACTGCGCCATCTTCAAGAAAGCATCATCCCAGCTTGCTTGATGATGCGGGTTTGGGCCTGAATCTAGGCTACGACGGAGTTCAGAAAGACTATTCCTAGCTCAACGCTGGGGTGCATTTTAAGAGCCGAATCTCCGGACGAGGCAAAAGAAGCCTTCAAAGCAAAAGAACCAACAAGCAAGCAGAAAAGGTTCAATCAGAAACTCTCAAAAGAAAGGATAGTTGTGGAGCACGCGATCAGCGAGCTGAAAATTCAGAATAATAGCGCATAAATTCAGAAACCGCCTCAAAAACTACGACCCCCTCAAACCTCAAAATAACAGGAACAACAGCAATCTGAAAAAACAAACCAAAAAATAGAACATAACACACAAGGCCCCAAAAACAATAATTACGACTAAGGCTAACTTCAAAAATACATACTGTGAAAAATAATTTTTTATATTTCATCTCGCAATTCCTTTACTTGTTCTTGCTGCGAAATGGACTTAAATTTGCCTTTTCCGAGAATTTTAAACGAGAACATGTATTTAATCCCCGGCGTCAAATAAAAATCGATGTTTGAGATTTTTTGGCTTTAAGGATCATCATTTTCTGGAGGATAACTTGAATGGATAGTGCACAAAGGTTTAAGTAGTACTTTTTATTTTGTAGAACTCAGATGGGTATGACCGAAGTTACTGTAACAAGGAAAGGCCAGATAACCATACCAGCCGATTTGAGGAGGAAGTTCAAGATAGAGGAAGGATCCAAGGTTAAGGTGACAGAGGAAGAAGGCAAAATTGTGGTGAAACGGCTTCCAAGCATATTTGACTTGGCTGGAAGCGGCTTCGGAAAAGGTGATGTGAAAGAGTTAAAAAAGATGCTTGATATGATGAGGGAAGAAGATGCCTAAAAGAAGCCTCTATGATACCCGATTTTTCGTAGAGTACTTCTATTCAGGCAACTCCGATTTTCTGGAGAAGCTTAAGGAGGACCTAAGATCTGTCCGAGAGAGGATGGTTTCTGTTGTAACTATTCACGAGATCTACCGCATCAACTTAGAGAAGGAGGGTAGGGAAGTTGCCAAGTTAAGGAGCGAAACAATACGAAGAGACTTCCAAGTCATAGAGATGAATTATGAGACGGCAATTAGAAGTGCTGAGCTAAGAGCCAGATATCGAATGCCCATGGCTGATAGCATAATTGCCGCCGTAGCGCAGATAAAAAGCTGCCCCATAGTCTCAGATGATCCGCACTTCCAAAATATAGGGAATCTCAAAACACGATGGTACCCTAAATCCTAATTTATGCGAGGAGATTACCCGGCAAGTAGAAAGGCTCAAACAATTAGGAAAATAATCGCACCCAACCGAATACTCTCATCTTCTTTAGCTATAATATATTCTTTAAGCATTCCTCTATTTGTTCTAGGCAAGAATTTTGCTTAATTTTTGCTTTTTCCGAGAAATTTAAACGGGAACACGCATTATTCCCCGCGCCAAATAAAACCGTGCATTTTTCTGGTTTATTTTCTTGAATGAACATAATTTTGTATGATTCTGATGAAAAATGAGGAGAATCAATGGTGGATTTGAGTCTTCGCTCATTCTTTTGTTGTCTATTTTTAGTCTTACCTTTCGTATTTTACTCCTTTACCTGAAGAGCGCTGATTCTTCAATCTTTAAGGTGCGCTAGAATGTTTTGAAGATTTTCATTCCCAGATCCTTTTAATTCCTTTTACCTGATCAAAGTCTCTATCGTTTGTATATATTTCCTTCACGTTGTTCTTCTTCATCGTTTGTAGTGTTAAGGCGTCAACGAGATCCAGATCATATCTATTCATATCACCTATTGCTTCCATCATGTCGTTCCAAGAGATTTCTACCTTCTTCATAGTTATGTAAGAATTTATCGCTGTCAGCAACGTTTCAACTTCTCTTCTCCTATTATTATATTCGAGCCAGTCCACGGTTTCTTGAATCACAGCCGTACTCGTGATCGCCTCTTCACCCTCTTCGATCCTTTGAAGTATCCTCTTAGCAATCTCATAATCATCCTTGGGAGACTTGACGAGAACATATATGAAGACGCTTGAGTCGACAAACCTCAAAGTTTAGACCTCGACAATTTCTTCCCGATTCTAGCCGCAGTTGTCCTCTTTAACTCTTCTTCTATCGGCTTCTCTAAGGAAACGTTCTCAACCAGTCCATCAAGCACCTTCGTAGGATTAAGAACTGTTCTTGGCGGAAGCAAAACAACCTTTCCACCCGAGACCTCAAGCTTTAGGACATCGCCCTCCTTGATTCCAAGTCTTTCCCTAATCTCTGCTGGTATAGTTATCTTTCCCTTCTGGAGAACCCTAACCTGAGCACCCATTTGAATCACCCTAAAAAGGTGATATAACAAGGATACATATAAATACTGCCACAGAGATGAAAAGATTGCTTCAAATTAGGAATGTTTTGAAAATACTTGAACAGGATGGAAAACGTTTTTATTCAAGGTTTGCTGAGGAATTTGGCGTGGCTTAGCTGTCGCGCGGAGTTCATTAGAATAAGCTAGGGGATGGGAGCTAACAAATTAACAGATGGCATCGATAAATGAATGATCTTGCAATCTTAACGATTGTCGCCTTCATCTTCTTTGCTTCGAGAGGTATCACCGGCCCTGTTAGTTCTCTCTATACGGAATCTCTCGGAGCTAATTATGTTGAAATTGGTCTTTTGGGGGCTACCTTCTCATTAACGGCTGTCTTCTCTAATTATTTTTGTGGAAGAATGCTTGATCGTGCAAATCGGCGGAAAAACCTTTTGCTCCTCGGCCTAGCAGCAATGTCAATAAATCATTGGCTCACAGCGTTGATACCGAGTTATGAATACAGATTTCCATTGAGTATTCTGGAATCCATAACTCAAGCGGCATATAGTACATCAAGTCTGACTTTGATGGGGGACTTGCTTGAAAAGCGAGATGAATCACGTGGGCGTAGAATGGGGACATATCGGGGACTGGGCTCTTTAGGTTTCGGAATAGCTGCTTTCATATCAGGTACCGTCGCGGATCTCTTATCGATAAGGGCGACATTCATTCTTGCAGCGATCTTCATGGCGGTAGCTTTCTTCTTATCTTTGAGTATAAAAGAATCCCAGACAACAAATCATCCTATTTCAACGATTAAGACACAAAAAACCCAAAATAAACCGCACGTTCAAATGTCTAAAACTGTTCCCGTTTCAAAGCTTAAGAGGCAAAAACCGCTTGC
>Ga0180301_10001318_pt1 | contig 19554 bp, 17 predicted proteins | sample GuaBasSediGuay16_FD_121797 | JGI IMG/M metagenome (GOLD analysis project Ga0180301, IMG submission 121797) | Subseafloor sediment microbial communities from Guaymas Basin, Gulf of California, Mexico - Guay16, Core 4569-2, 12-15 cm | ecosystem: Environmental > Aquatic > Marine > Hydrothermal...
GGGCAATGATGGCGGCGAGGATGGCGATAATGGCAATGACAACTACTAACTCAATCAGTGTAAATGCTCTTCTGGTAAGAGTAAAAATAGGAGATTGGCTTGCCGTTTTAGAAGAAAAAGGGGGCAAAAACATAAAAATCAATAAGCAGTAATAATTTCTCCTTCACTTAAAAAGGATATAATATAAAGTAACTATTTGCAATAGTAATTATGGAGTCTTATTTATATTTTCTAGAACTTAGTAATCTAGCGACTTCCCCGCGGTACACCGGTTTGTCCGATAAGAAGAGAGACAAGATAATAAGAATCCCTCGGAGAAGTAGACCAAATTCTGATAAGATTCATTGTACCCTTATAACCCCATTCACCTACCCCATCTACTATTTCGTCTATACGGTAGGCGTCAGCAGAAGGAAATCCGTAACAGCAGACGCTGATTCCATCTGTAATATCGTAAGTGCCATCGCGGTCTAAATCAAACGTACTGTCGTACATCTGATTATCCTGAAGCACATAATACCATCCCGGATGGCTGCCGCCGGGAACTGCATCCTGCACCAAAGGACTTTTTTCGTATCTCTCCAGATAAGGCCCACCCCATCCCGGTACTCCATTATCCTGAAAAAAGGGACCCGTATCATTTATAATATAATGAGAAGGAACCCATTGGCCGGTGTCCGTATAATAATGGAGAGTGGCGGCTTTTATTACTTCAAAACTCTCAATCGTCCTGCTAATCTGAGCTTTTTTTATGGCACGAAAAATGTTAGGAGTGATAATTGCAGCTAAAGTAGAAATGATAGCAATAACTACAATAAGCTCAATCAAAGTAAAGCTTTTCCCCTTTTTATCAACTAAACTATCTCCTCTTGCTGTTTTTATCCCTTTTTTGTTATAAACCAAACCTAACCTCTCAAGTTACCCTTAAGATATTCTCAACTGTAGTTATGCCTCGGAGAAGCTTCTCTATAGCCGATTCTCTGAGAGTTTTCATCCCTTCTTCCTGCCCTACCTGCTTTATTTCAAAACTAGAAGCACGATGCAGTGCTAACTCCTGAATGCGAGGACTATTTTTTAGGATCTCAAATATCCCTATACGTCCTTTATAACCGGTATGGTTACAAAGTTTACACCCTTTAGCTTTAACAAATTTCGCAGTCTTACTAACTTTGCTCTCTAATTCTAACAATTTTAACGTCTCGGCTGAAGGGGTATATTCCTCCTTACAATTATCGCATACACGCCTAATTAAACGCTGAGCAATAACTCCAATGATAGAGGAAGCCACCATAAACGGCTCTATCCCCATCTCTAAAAGCCGGGTAAAAGCAGAAGGGGCGTCATTAGTATGCAAGGTGGACAAAACCAAATGACCGGTAAGCGCGGCCTGCACCGCGATTTCCGCTGTTTCCATATCTCTTATTTCCCCTACCATTATGATATCAGGATCCTGACGCAAAAAAGAACGCAAAGCTTTAGCAAAAGTGAGGCCGGCTTTTAAGTTAACATGGACTTGCCGGATATGAGGAAATTGATATTCTACCGGGTCCTCAATCGTCATAATATTGACATCCTCTTTATTTAAAGATTGCAAAGCAGAATAAAGTGTAGTCGTCTTTCCAGAACCTGTGGGTCCCGTAACTAAAACTATGCCGTAAGGAGTGGTAATTATATCTTTGAATCGCTGCAAGTCTTCAGGTGAGAACCCCAGTGATTCAAGCCCTACTACTAAGCTACTTTTGTCAAGTATTCGCAGGACTACATTCTCTCCATGAACAGTGGGACAGGTAGAGACCCTAAAATCTATCTCGCGCTTGCTTACTCTCATTAAAATTCTTCCGTCCTGTGGCAGTCGCTTTTCTGCTATATCTAAACCTGCCATAATTTTAAGCCGAGAAATAATCGCTCCTTCTAACTCTTTAGGCAAAGGATTTTTTCTCACCAGCATACCATCGATACGATAACGCAGCCCTAAAACATTTTCCTCCGGCTCAAAATGTATATCTGAAGCCCGCTCTTGAATTGCCTGAGTGATAATCTGATTAACTATTTTTATAACAGAAGTCTCTTCCTCTAAGTTCTCTGCCTGTCTCAATTTCTTCTTATCAATAGAAGAAATCAACTCTGCCAAATCTTCCGAAGCTCCATAATACTGCTGATGTGCTCGTCTAATATCCATCTCATTTACTAAAGCCGGCTGAATCACATATCCTGTCCGGCGTTGCAGTTCATCTACTACGAAAACATCAAAAGGATTAGCCATCGCTACCGTAAGAATATTATTTTCTAAAAATACCGGCATAAGTTTATGCGTTCGTGCTATCTCCTCAGGAATAAGTTTAACTACTTCTGCATCAATGAGATACTCTGATAAATCCAATGTAGGTACCTCTCGCTGGACAGCCAGGGCTCCATTCAGCTCCTCCTGTGTAATAAGCCCTTTCTCTACCAAGATGTCTCCTATTTTCTGACCCGTAAGTTTTTGTTCTTTTAAGGTTTCTTCCAATTGAGCCCTGGTAATAATCCCCCTTTCTACCAGTATTTCCCCTAACTGTTTACCTGTAATTTCATCCATTTTTTAATCTCCTTTGCCAATCTCTTTAATCATTTCTTTCTGTCTATCAAGTAATTTATTTATAGTCTGCTTATTTTTACCAAGCTCTGCATTAATACTTTCTAATTGCTGAGATACCCCTTGTTTCCGCTCAGACATATTATCTCTAATCTGACGTAGTTCCCGCATTTTCTCTCTTGCTCTTGTAGACAGTTCCGCAAGGACTCTATTGAATCCTGAAAGACTCTATTGAATCCTGAAGAAACTTTATCTTTTGCTCTTGCAGCTGTCTCTCGTGAGAAATATTTTTTATCTCTTCTTTTAATTGAGCTATAGATTTCTCAAGAGATTTTTGTTGTTTTTCCAGCTCATTTCTTTGTTTATTGAGCCTGCTCTGCGTCTCACTTAGACTATCTATTAACCGGGAGTCTTTTTCATAGTCAGAATTTAGTTTTCTAAATTTAGCCTCCAGATTATTGCAGAATTCATTCTTCTCTTTTATTTTTGCTCTTATCAGATTTATATCATTTTGCAGCTTGTCGCATTCTGCCTTAAGTGCCTGTTTTTGCTTAGTAATATTAGTAATATTAATACGAACTCTCTTTATAGAATCCTGAAGATTATCTTCTTTAAGCAGCAAAGCTCTATCTTCTTTCTCCAATTTTTTCTTTTCTTGCCGCAGGAGAGCCAATTTATCTTTCACACTTTGTAACTCCTCACCTTTTTGTTTTACAGCACTGCTAACATTTTTATATTCAGAAGAAAGATTCTTTACCCTCTGCCTAGCGTTATCAACAAACATCTTCAATTTGTCTGCCTCTGCAACCAATCCTTGATAGTCTTCTTTCTTTTTCTTTAACTCTGCGCTCAATCCTGCTAATATATCTTTCTCCTGTTGTATCTTTCCCCGAAGCTCTTTTTCTTTCGCCCAGAGAACTTTTTGCTCCTGGGTTAATGTTTGTCTCCTTCCGGTAAGACTATTTAGCTTCTGAAGATAACTTTGCAGAGTATCATTCAACTGTTGTTTCTGCTGGATATATTTATTGTATTCTGACTCTAGCTTGTCTATACTTTCTTGTATAGTGTTTATTTCTTCTTTAAGTGTAGTTAAATATGCTTTCTGGGAGTCCAGCTTTTTTTGTTCAGATTCTTTTTGAGTAGTTAAGGCTGCCATTTTTTTCTTTAAATCTGCCACCCTGTTTTCCCAGGACCTTCTTTGTGCCAGGAGTGACTGCTTCTGTTTCTCTGTCTCCTGAATCTTCTCACGCAAAGAATCAATCTCTGACTTTAATTTAGAAATATTTCCCTCTAGTTCCTCAGCCTGAGAATTTGCTATCTGATAATCTTTACTCAATTTCCCTATGGCTGCCTTATCTGACTTTATTAATTCGGTTAATCTCTCCCATTCCTTTTTCTGCTGTTCCTTCTCTAAAACCAGCTCCTGGTGCAGAGAAGAAAGCTCTTCCAGCTTTTTTTTGGCTTCCTCTACTTTAGACTTCCATAGCCGTTTTTCTTCTTCTATATTTTTAGCCTCTGTCTCTGCTGTCTTTACTTTCTCTTGAAGAGTCCTCAAAACATTATTTTTCCCTCTCTCTATCTCCCACTCTAATTTTCTTCTTCTTTTAAGCATTAACTCATATATATCTCTCAACTTTTGCACATCTTTTTCATTACCCGCAATAGAAACTTCTAGTTTACGCAGATTAGCGTCTAACTCAGTCAGAGACGGTTCCTTTGCCAGACTATAACCACAGAGTAAATTAATCACAAAAAGAAAAACCATGCTCTTTCTTGTCATTATAATAACCCTCCCAAATTAACCAGATTCATTTATGGTAACATCTTATTACTCTTGCCTCGTTGTCTCAAGGTCTGCAGCTTCATTTCCTCCTCTAAGAGACGCTGTTGTAAAACTTCCTGCTTGGCCTTTAATTTATTATGCATTTCCTTCAGAGATTCTAATTTATCTATTTTATCCATCACTAATTCCATAGCTCTCTCTTGTTTGTCTCTTTCTCTTTTCTCCTGCTCCAAGGCAGGTTTTCCTCTTTCAGAATACTCTTTGAGTTTAGCCATACGCACAAAACTATTTTTATTAATTATAGTAGGAGAAACAAAGATTAAGAGTTCTGTCTTGTCCTTAGTTTTCCTTGTACTCTTAAACAAATGTCCTACTATAGGAATATCACCCAAAAGAGGAACTTTTGTTTCACCGGCAGTATTATTTTCTCTAATTAACCCTCCAATAATTAAAGTCTGTCCATTTCCTACCACTACCTTAGTTTTAGCAGAACGCGTATCAATCACGGGAACTGTGTAAGGAATAGATGTAGTTCCTTGTACTACGTTAAGTTCATAGTCATCTACTTTCTCACTTACTTCCGGATTAAGGGTCATAATTATATGATTGTCCTCGGTGATAATCGGCGTAACCTTGAGTTTTATTCCCACCTCTTCAAAATTAATATTCCAAGTAACTGATACCCCACCATTATCCAGCACATCCACCTCCGGCTCGGCCCAGGGCAGTTTTTCCGTAACTTTAATTTCAGCAGGCCGGTTATTAACTGTAGTTACACGTGGTGCAGAAAGAATATTAGTATTCAGACTATTGGCCAGAGCTTTAAGGACTAAATTTATATTTTCGTCAAATATTGATACAGTAAAAGGCTCTTCTTTATTAGTAGTAGAAGTTTGTCCCGGAGGATAATAGGTATTCTTATAATCTATACTCTGAGTTAATGCACCAGGAGAACCCGGATAAATAGAACCAATTCTGAACTGGCCCATCTTAAACCCTTCCTTTTCTGCAAAAAGCGACCAATTAACTCCCAACGCATTCTCTCCTTGAAGCTTCACTTCTACAATGCGGGCTTCAATAAGGACCTGACGGGGGCAGGTGTCTACTATCTTTATATACTCGCTAATTCGGTTAAGGTTCTCCGGATAATCTATTACCATTAAAGAATTAGGTTCCTGGCCAAAAAGAACCTTACCTTCCGGCGATAACAATTCTAGAACCTTGCTCGCAACCGGATAATTTTCATCCTCGTCAGACGATTCCGAACTCGTAGAGGTTGAAGAAGTAGAAGAAGACGTTGTAGTAGAAGCACCACTCGTCTTTTTCTCTATCTCCCCTACAATCTCAGCTGCACTTAAATATTTAAGCCGAAATACTTCCATAGACATCCTTTTATCTATCATATTCAGAAAGGCCTCTATTCTTTCTACATTCTCCGGATAATCTATTACCATTAAAGAATTAGGTTCCTGGCCCAGTAAGATTTTTCCTTCTTCTGAGAGTAAATCAAAGATTGTGTCTTGAGTTTTAATCTCTTCAGAAGAAGAAACACTGCTGGTCCCCGAAGAAACCCCGCCAGTTGTCTCCGAAGACTGAGAAGAAGCGCTCTGAGTAGTGCTGCTGCTCGAACTGGAAGAATCACTGCTAGAAGAACTTGTAGCGCTCTCTTCTTTCTCCTGGCTATCTTCTAAAAGCTTTTTAGCCCCTACATGACGCAATATAAAAACTTTAGTAACCAGATGAGGTACTACTTTTATTATTCCTCCCTCTCTTTTCAGAAGTAAATTATTAGCTTTAGCGATTGCCTCTAAAGCTTCCGAAATAGTTATATTATTAAAACTAGCCGTAATTTTGCCTTTTATTCCCTCGCCAATCAGAATATTAAGCTTATAATCATGAGCTAGCACTCTCAATAGGTCGCGAATATCCACATCCCTCAGTTCTATGGTATATTTATTCTTTTCTAAAGGCTTAATCTGCATAAAACTATGAGACGAGACAGCGGCAGTCTCTTCTGAATCTGCTTCTGGCTCATTTTGAGAGTAAACAAGAGAAAAGGGCAAAGAAAATATTAAAGATAAAATCAGCAGTTTATCCATATTACAAAATAAATACTTACTTTTCACCCTTTACCTCGTCCGGCTTAACTATTTTTTCTGCAACGTTCTTCAAACGCAAGACATACTCTCCCATAACATCTTTTAAGACAACACTCTCCTTATTAATTTCAATTACTTTTTTGCTGTTGATAAAATCCCCCTCTTTTACAATTTTTCCGTTGATAATTGCCTGCCTTTGAGAAGGAAAGTAAAAAATAGCTGATAACTCTAAACCCTTAGTAATTAATATCTTTCCTCGCATTTCTTTATAATATTGCTCCTCCTGAGAAGAAAGAAAAGGATTTCGAGAAGAATCTCCTCCAAACTTAGGAGTTTTTTCAGAGAGATTTTCGAGGGGTAAAACTCTCGCAGCAAAAAGAGAAACATTACGAAATACAACCATTAAAATAACGAGAAAAACAAAAACGAATTTCTGCTTCATCTCCTACCCAGTATCTTTTTCAACTTTTCTAAGTCTGCATTTGTATACTCTCGCCAATGGTTAATTAAATTACGGCGCGGTTTGGGAAAAATGCCTTTTTTTTCATAGCGCAAAAGAGTCTGGCGCGAAATCCCTAAAATCTCTGCTACTTCTTTTGCCGTATAGTATTTCTTCACTTTTCGCCTTCCTCCTCTTTCCTGATAGAGTTTGACATAGCCTAATATATCCTAATATAGGATAACAGCGGTAATACTATTGTCAAGTTTTATTTTACTTAGAGTGAAAGATGAAAATAGTCAGAACCGGCTCTTGATACAGCCGTTTTTATCCAAATAATAACCCTTACCAAAAGGATCAGAAGGTATATGGGTAATTATCCCCTTCTCTTTCATCTCTTCGATACTATGCGGGGGACGCCCAAAAAGTGCCTGAAATTCCTCCTTTCTTTCTTGAAGATAATTTATGTTCTTCAACCATAAAAGTTTCTTTCTAATCCAGCGAATATCTCTTTTATTTTTAGCTTGAGATAGTAATCCCTCCAAAAATACTATGCCCAGCTTAATCTTTCCTGCCTTGTAATAAAGCATAGGTTGAATACTTTTTAGAAAAGAAGGAGCAGATTTAAACAAAGAAGCACGTTGATAATAACGTATAGCACTTAAGAAATCCCCCAATAAATAATAATCAAACCCTATCCAATAAGGAATATGCCAATCATCAGGATTGAGATACTGATATTTTTTGAGAAATTTTATACCTGCCTTTAAGCTAGGGGGATCATTACCTACGACTACGCCCGCGAAGAAATAGTTATCCTCCATTTTAGGGTCTAAAACCAAAGAAAGGGCAAAGATGCGTTGTATCCATCTGACTTTTTTCCTATAGCTATCAAAACGGTCGCTAAGAGATAAAATCGCCTGAATGTAGAATGCGTCTGAAAGGAGGCTCTTTAGGCCAGGGGTAATGGCTTCGAGATAAGAAGAATTAGGGAGAAAGTATAGCCGGGTATAAGAATGAGAAGGCGAGAAAATAAAGAGTGAGAAAAATATAACAACAGACAAACACCCCCCAAATACGGCAAATGTTATAACTCTTTTTTTCCCAACACTATAGTATTGAGTAAATACACGCATACCAAATAAGCTAATGTATAAATAGTCACTTGAACTATTTGTGTCCCAGAAGGAAAATTACCCCATACGGCTAGATAGCGAAAATCCAGCCTAGAAAAATTGGGGAAAATAGCATATATAGTATAAATAACGCCCCGCTCGTACACATTAGGAGTACGACTCATTATTTCCCATGCGGAAGGTAGCAGTTCTGCCCCTATATAAATAAAGAGGGTAGCACTCATAGCAAGTAAAGGTGAAGAAAATACTACTGCGAATAAACTAGTAAAGGCGATTACTAGCGTTATCTTTAGCAATAAAGAATAAAGCGCCCCAAAAATAGCCGGAGTGAACGATCTATATAAAAGCAAAAAGATACTTAAGGCAAGGCCAGAAATAACCAAATACAAACAAGAAGCAAGAATATAACTAAGCATCTTAGTAGCCAGGTAAGCAGAACGGCCCAAATGGAGCAAATAGATATCAAGAGTATGTGTGGAGCGTTCACGCGCAAAATCAAGACTCAAACCAAAAATGGAAAGAATAACCAAACTAATCTCTATTCCCATTAGCCCCGTATCTCTCAATACTTTATCAGCATGAGCCACTGATAGCTTTCCTAAAAATAAACAAAACCCTAAATAAAGAATAAAGAAGAAAACCATCGCTACAAACAATTTTTGTCTTCGAACTTGCTTAAGTCCCAATACAGAGAGGGATAATATCTTCTTCATTGTTTTTCTATCTCTTTAAGAAAAGCCTCTTCAAATACCTTTGTAGAATGTAGGTTAAGCAACTCCTCTATCTTACCTCCAAAACTTACCCTTCCTCTGTTTACAATACTAATAACATCTGCAATGGTCTGAACTTGAGAAAGAATATGGGAAGAAAATATAATTGTTTTACCTTTATCTTTCAAAGATGCCATAAGATCAAACATTTGCCTTTGCCCCCGAATATCTAAACCTAAGGTAGGCTCATCCATAATAACAACTTCGGGATCCTTAAGTAAACAAAGTGCTACTCCAAAACGCTGCATCATCCCTCGCGAATAAAAGCCCAAATATCTGCCTGTCTCTTTTTCTAATCCTACCATCTTCAGTAGCTGAGAAGGAGGTAGTGTACTGGTACAAGTAGAAGCTAATCCTTCTAAAAGCTCTATAGCTTTCAACTGAGAGGGAGGAAAGAAATTCTCTGGCAAATAGCCGATTTTGTCTCTGATGATGGCATCAGTCAATAAAGAATCTTTCCACATTACCATTCCTTTATCTGGTCTTAAAAATTTCAGAATAATCTTAATCAAGGTTGTTTTCCCTGCTCCATTTAGACCGAGCAGACCGAAAATCTCTCCTTTTCTTACCTCTAGATTAATACCTTTTAGAACAAAGCGGGAAGAGAAACTTTTACTTACATTTCTTACTGAGATTAACTCCTCCATTATTCTGCTTCGTTATCTTGTAACTGCGTCTTATTAATACTATTGCAAAAAGGGCAACAAGAATATTCTGCATCCGGACTCAGAAAATACTGACAAGTACACACAGGACATCTATAAATATATATACGAATATGAGAAAATGGTTTTAGTCGAGATAGGGAAATCTCCTCTTTCAACCAAAGAAAGAAAAAAGCTATAAGCCATCCCACTAACCCTAAAGAGAATAATATTTCAAGATTACATTTGAGCATGATGCAAATCTATCTGTAAATTAATCCATTTCCTCTTACCTTCTCCTTCAAAAATTAAGCCTTGTAACCAATAATAAAGAGAGAAATATCCTTCTACGGAAGAAAAACAATTAGTAAATTTGACGAAGACTATTTTCCCTATGGGTGAAACTAATGCCTTTATATTGATTATTTTGCTGGACTGAGGAGAAAAATATTCTCTCCTCACAACCTCTGACACCAATCGATGTAAATAATGCCTCTCCTCTTTAGGAACATAAACCAGGGAAGGCTTATCTGCGGCAAGAAAAAAAGGCAAGCCATAAAATTTAGGCAATTGTTCAGCGTACTCATTAAGAAAACGTGAGATATGTTTATTGTAGGCATCTACAATAATATCTTTAGGGGGCGATATAATTATTGTCTTATCGTTAAGAACGCTGCCCCCTCTATCCCTGAAACTAAAAGACAGAGGATGCACAGAAGCAAAAGAAGATGGCATCTTACCCCAGGAGAAAATTTTACTCTTTTGTAAAGCTTCCACGCGTTTTCTTCTAAGAGAAAGACTCTTTTCTAGATTCGGACTATTTTTTACATCGGTAAGAGTAAGAAAGCTGCCCCAATAATATATATTAAAATAGTAGGGTTTTACCTCCAGGCGCGGACGAAAATTGAGAAAGAAAACACCATGAAACAATAAAGATATTACCAGGGCCAGAAACAACCACTGTATATTTTTATTTCTCCACACGGCTTGTAGCTATGTTTATTTGATTGATGCCGCATTTTTTACATATATCCCAGATTCTTACAATCCTACCCATAGTAGCACTATGGTCTGCTTTAATAAATACAGCTTTTATCTTGCCACGGTAAGAACTAAGAACCTTTTCTAGCTCTTTATCATTTACAATTTTACCGTTAAGGTAGACTAAATCTTCTGATGAAACAATAATTGCCAGACGTTCCCTCTTGAGAGCCTGGCTGACCACTGTTTTAGGAAGTTTTATCCTTATACCTGGCTGAACCATAAAATTAGAAGTCAACATAAAGAAAATAAGCAAAAGAAACACTACGTCTATGAGAGGCGCTATATCAAATTGTTTAAGACCCGATTCTACTTTTATAAGCTTCTTGAATTTCACCGCCTACTCTGTTCTTCTGTAATTATACCTAAAAGCTCCCGGGAGCTTCTTTCCATCTCTAAAGCGGTAAAATTAACCTTACTCACAAAATAGTTATAAGCAATAAGGGTAGGTATAGCTACTGCTAATCCCGCCGCTGTTGTAAGCAATGCCTCCCATATTCCTCCCGCTAAATCTGCAGGATTAACTGCCCCTAAAGTAGCCGACTTAGTCTGAATTATATAAAAGCATTTTATCATTCCTGTCACTGTACCTAATAGGCCCAACAAGGGACTGATATGAGCAATAGTGGCTAAAAAATCCAGATTCCTCTCAAGTTCAGGCACCTCATATAAAGCCACTTCATCAAAAACTTCCTTTATATCTTCCCGTCGCCTGTCGTAGCTAAGAAGCCCTGCCTTTATTATATTAGTAACAGGGGTATCTTTACGGCTACATATGTCTATAGCCGCTTTCAACTCCCCCTTTTTTACAAACTCTCTTATCTCTTCCAGTAACTTAGAGGTAGGAACTTGAATAGTAAGAAAATAAAAAAACCTCTCTATAATGATAGCCAGGGAAAATATAGAACAAACAATTATCGGCCACATTAACCAGCCGCCTTTTGCCACTATGTCTAACATTAATCCTCCTTCCTTATCAATTATTAACAGCTAATTTCTCTTCGATATCTTGTAACTTACGTTGAGCATACCCGGATTCATCTACATTAAGTTCAGCTAATTTCTTATAAATCTTAGCAGCATTATGGTAATCTTTCTTTTCTTCATAAATTCTTCCCAAACGCAGATAGGATTTTACTACAAACTTTTGAGACTTTTTAAAAAGATATATTACTGACCAATATTCTTTTATGGCTGAAGATACATCTTGTTTCTTTTCGTACGCTAATCCCAGGTTAAAACGTAACTCGGCCGAATCAAAATTATTTTTGAGAGCTTGATTATAGCTATCTATCGCCGAAGCATAGTTGTTGACATCAAAATATATCTGGGCCTTCTTAAAAAATACAAACCCTTTATCAGAAGTATTGCGCTGTATCATTTTATCACATATTTCTAAGGCCTGAGAATAATTTTTTTGAAAGACAAGAATGTCAATCAGGCTCAATCCCGCGGCTGAAGATATGCCGTCAGTTTTATCTTGAAAAAGCTCCTTCATAATCTCAACCGATTCTTTTTCTTTTCCTTCTTCCCATAATATTTGAGCTAAATTATACCTGGCTCTACTGGCAAAAGAAGAGGAAGGAAAATCGTCTATTATTCGTTTAAGAAGGAATTTTGCTTTACTGAGTTTATTCTCTGAATAATACAAAGAAGAAAGATAAAATTCAATATCGGGCCGGAAATGTGATGCGGGAAATTTTTTCAATAGCTCTAAAAGAATGCTTTCGGCTAAGCGTGTTTTATTGAGCTTAATATATAAGAGGGCTTTCTCTATCTCTATATTCTGATAAAGGTCACTATCCTGAGGAAACACTTTCTGGATCTGGCCATAGACTCTAAAAACGGCTTTATAATCTTTCTGGTGTAGATATATTTCTTTTTCCAGCTGATAGGCATCTTTAACAAATATACTTTGAGGAAACTTCTTTCTAAACCCCTCTAATATCTTAAGTGCTTCCTGATACCGACCTAGAAAAAAATAGGAAAGCGCCGCATAGTATTCTGCCCCATCCTTAAGATGAGAATGAGGATAATTCTCTTCCAGCGCTCTAAAAACAAGGGAAGCCTGTTGCCAATCTTTTGATTTCAGAAGACATATTCCTATCTGCATTTGGATATAGTCAGAATATACGTTAGCAGGAAATTTCTCGCTGATCTCTTTATAACTGGCAATAGCTTTCTTATAGTCGCCTTTCTCCTGATAAGCATCAGCTATATTAATAGCTCCGCTAATCTCTACTATATGATCCGAAGATGAAGCAACTAGTTTGTTAAACTGGTCTATAGCTCGAGAAAAATCGCCTTTTTTTAAATAGCACCATCCCAGGCCGTAGCGGGCTTTAGTCAAGGTATTTACATCCTTTATCTCTTTTTCCTTCCCTAACAGTTTTTTATACCAAGTCATAGCATCATTAATGCGCCCTAAGGCATAAAAAGAATCTGCCAGGCCCAAAAAAGACTTATAAATTAGATGACTGTGAGGAAATTCCTGACAAAAACGGCTAAAATAATTCAGAGCTTCTAAATGATTGTTCTGGCGAGCCGCAAGAACGGCCAAAGAATATAACTTTATCTCCTGAGAACTTATCTTCAGAAACTCCTTCTGAGCTGATGTATACTCTCCTTTCTTCAAATAAATCCATCCTAAGCTTTGATAGAGAGAGTCTTTTAAATCCATATCTTCAGCTTGCTCCAGTGCACTACGGTAGAGCTTCTCTGCGGCGCTGATATTGCCGGTATTATAAGCAACCTCACCCTTATAAAATTTGATATAAGCAGTATATTTAGAGGAAGAAATTTTCTTTTCCCAGCGCGAACATATATCTTTCAACTTTGTGTATTGATGTTGTTTATAGAAAAGAGTAGCCAGATTGTAGAAGGCTTCTTCTTTAATTTCTGCGTGAGGGCAATTCTCAATAATCTGTCCGAACTTAACCATAGCATTGTCAATATCGGATTCTTTAAGATAAGCGAAAGCCAGAGAATAAAAAGCCCACCAATAAATATCAAGATTATGATAACTATTAACTACTTGAGAAAATATATTTATTGCTTCTTTATATTCCTTAGATTTAAGCTTTAGCTGCCCCTGCCAGTAAATAATTTCTCCCCGCAGAGACTCTGTAATATTTTCCTTATTAGCCAGCTCTTGAAGAAGCTTTTCTGCATCATTATATTTTTTTTCATAAAAGTAAACCTTAGCCAAGAGAAACTTAGCATCCAGGCGGTGTTTGCTTTGAGGAAAATCCTGTAGAAATTTACGGGTGAGGCTTTCGGCGGCCTGATAAAAACCGTCAGAAAAGGCTTTCTGAGCTACATAAAAAGAAGCTCCCTCCTCTGCCGCGTAGCCTAAAGTAGCAATACTTGCGAATATCAACGCTATTTCTGCTGCCTTCCGCATAGACTCTTGAGTTTCTGCCGTAGAAACTTGGCTGTGTACGAATGTTTGTTTTTTATTATCTCACAAACTGAACCGCACGCAACCAAATTCCCCCCTTCATTACCTCCCTCCGGACCCAGGTCTATAATGTAATCGGCATTCTTAACCACATCCATATTATGTTCTATCACTAAAACCGTATTACCTTTATTTACTAATCTCTGTAACAATCCTACAAGATTTTTAACATCTTCAAAATGCAATCCTACCGTCGGCTCATCCAGAATGTAAAGATTGTTAGTACTCTGACGCTGGCGCAAGTATTTAGCCAGCTTTATCCGTTGCGCCTCGCCTCCCGAAAGCGTAGTGGCAGGCTGCCCCAGCTGGAGATAACCCAACCCTACACTTCTAAGGGTAGTAAGAATATTTTCTATAGCGGGAATATCCGCAAACACCTTATAAGCTTCTTCTATACTCATATCTAATATATCCGCGATAGAGTAACCTTTAAATTTTATCTCTAAAGTAGAATCATTAAATCTTCTCCCCTTGCACACCTCGCACTTTATATACACATCAGGCAAGAAATGCATTTCTATTCTTTTTGTACCCTCTCCCCGGCATGCTTCACAACGGCCGCCTTTAACATTAAAACTAAAACGTCCTGGTCCATAACCGCGTGCACGAGATTCCGGAAGACGACTAAACAAGTCTCTAATATAAGCAAACGCACCTGTATAAGTAGCAGGATTAGAACGCGGCGTGCGGCCTATAGGATTCTGGTCAACAATTATAACTTCCCCTATATTCTCCTCTCCTTTAATACAGCGGCAATTGTAAAAGAAATTTTTGCTTCTTCTTGCTCTCTGCTTTAAGTTTTTACATATAACCTCTTCCACTAAAGTAGACTTTCCCGATCCCGATACGCCGGTAATACAAACCAGTACTCCTAAAGGAATCCGCACATCTATATTTTTCAAGTTGTGAACACGGCCACCTTCTATCAGTAACGACGGCTTGTCTTTATAACTTCTTCTTTTCGGAGAGAGAGGCACTTCTATTTCTCTTCTTAAATAGCGTGCTGTAAGAGAATTACTCTTGAGAAAATCTTTGCGCCTCCCGCTAAAAACTACCTCCCCTCCTTTTTGTCCTGCACCTGGTCCTAAATCCACCACCCAATCCGCACTGCCTAATACAGCCTCATCATGTTCTACCACTACTAAAGTATTTCCTATCTCTTGCAAAGACTTGAGAGTATCAATGAGACGCAAATTATCCCGGGGGTGAAGTCCAATGGTAGGCTCATCCAATATATATAAAATTCCCGCTAAGGAAGAGCCAACTTGTGTAGCCAGCCTTATCCTCTGAGCTTCACCTCCCGAAAGAGTAGCACTGTGACGGTCAAGAGTAAGATAGCCTAAGCCTACCTTAAGACAGAATGACAATTTCTTTCTCACTTCTCGCAAAATATAGTCCGCTAGCCTCATTTTAACTTTATCCAGCGAAAGGTTATCAAAAAATCTTGCTGCTTCTTTAATCTGCATTTGCATAATATCCCAGATATTTTTCCCCTCAATATAAACCGCAAGACTCTCAGGACGCAGGCGTTTCCCCCCGCAAGCCGGACAGGGCTTCTTAGACATAAAACGACTTATTTCTGCCTTCAGGTAATCGCTTTCTGTTTGATTAAAAAGTCTCTCTAGATGAGGAATAACTCCTTCGAATTTTCTTCCCCATACATCAACGTCCGTACCATACAAAATTACCTCTCTTACTTTTGCCGCTAAGCGGTTAAAAGGCGTATCCATACTAAAACCGAGCTTTTCCGCCAAACGGCGCAAAAGCGAACGATAATACATAATGTATCCCCGCCCTCCTCTACGCCAGGGCTCAATAGCCCCTTCGGCCAGACTACGAGTCTTATCAGGAACAATCAAGTCCTCATCAAACTCCAATTTAATCCCTAACCCCTTACATACCGGGCAGGCTCCATAGGGAGAGTTAAAAGAAAAAAAACGCGGTTCCATTTCCAAAAGACCACGCCCACAGCGGGGACAGGCCAAAGTAGTATTAAAGAGATATTCCTCGCCTTCCTCTATCTTAACCCTAACTAACCCTTCTCCTAATTTTAACGCCAGTTCCAAAGAGTCTCGCAGGCGAGCTTTATCCTCTTTTTTCAACACCAGCCGGTCTACTACAACTTCAAGGTTGTGCATACGGTTCTTGTCTATTTTTATTTCTTCCTCCAGATGGAAAATCTTGCCATCTAAACGTACCCGCGCAAAACCTTCCTTTCTTAATCTAGCCAGGAGTTTGGCAAAGCTGCCCTTCTTGCCCTTTATGAGGGGAGCTAGAATATAAAGCCGCCTTCCTTCGGGAAAAGCTAATATTTTATTAATAATATCTTCGATATTCTGAGAGCTTATAGGCTGACCGCACTCTGCACAAAAAGGTACGCCGACCCGCGCAAAAAGAAGACGCAAATAATCATAGATTTCCGTCTGCGTCCCTACAATAGAGCGCAATGAAACCACAGAAGCCCTCTGTTCAATAGCAATAGCGGGAGATATACCCTCAATATGTTCTACGTCTGGTTTCTGCAACTTCTCTAAGAATTGGCGCGCGTAGCTAGAAAGACTTTCTACATAACGACGCTGACCTTCTGCATAAAGCGTATCAAACGCCAGCGAAGATTTGCCCGAACCGGAAAGACCGCTAAAGACTATCAGTTTATTTTTGGGAAGACGGAGATTAATATTCTTAAGATTATGCTCTTTCGCTCCGGTAATAATTATAAAATCCTCTTTCATGCTACATTGATTCTTTCTAAAATTAGTGAACTCACGCTTAACATTACTACCAGGATTAAGAAGCTGATTTTTATACCTAAAATAGGTATAAATAAAGAAGTAATAACCAAGGCGCCCAGACTAGAACCAAATAACTCTGAACCATAAATAAAACTGATTGCTGCTGAAGAATCTGAATTTTTTGCCACACGATAAGAGAGCGCACTAATTATTATACCATCTAGAACGCCACTTAATAAACTTGTGGCGAGAAAAATTAGATTGCTCCTGAAGGCAAAGTATTTAAAAAATAAAAACCAGGACAACATCAATATTGCCATTATACAAATTGATACTAAATCACACCTTCTGTCTTTGTTTAACTTGTGAATCCATAAAAAAATAATACTGCCCGCCGCATAACCAAGCATAAATATAGAGACTAAGAGCCCTATCTGATAATAAATATAACCAAAAGCTATTTGAAAACAAATAATAAGAAGCAGCTGGAAACTCATCTGTACAAATCCCAGTCCCGAGGCCACAAATCTCAGTAGACGTGTCTTACTTTTAGCAGCCCAAAACAAATAAATCATTATCATAAGGCTAAATAAAACAAGGAGTATAAAAAACTTTAAATAAAACACATTAAGAAATATGTTTAGTATTTTTATTTGAAAAGAGAGAACAAACAAAGAACCCAAAAAATACATTATGGGGTTAAAATCAGAATTAATGGCACTTAAAGAAGCATACCTCTTTCTAAAATTGTTAAGAAAAGAAAACCGGGCGGCAGAAAGGCGGTCGAAAAGGAAATATTTATTAACAAAAGAGGTACGAATAGAATAAAACTTTCTTCTCCGCTCAAAATCCTGCCACGTACGGATAAATTCAATCCCTTCGCCTGCTAAAAAGTGTATACTACTGCCGGGAAGAATAAGACAAGAAGAGAAAACAGATTTTAAAGTTCGAAGGAGCGAATTAATAATGAATATCTCCTCTTTGTTGAAATAAGTCTCAGAGCCAGGCAAGAAAAAAGAAACGAGAGCTTTCTTTTTTAATACACCCTTCAGTTCCTTAAAAAACTCTTGCGTAAAAAAACGGTTAAGAAGAAGATTATAAGGCAAAGAATAAGTTACGATAGCAATATCATAAAAAGAGGCGGGGGCTCTGCGTTTTAAGAAAAAACGTATGTCACAGTTATATAAATTTACCCTGAACTCAGCTCTAGCTACTTGCCTCCTCCACTCAGAATCACCTAAGACAAAAGAGCTGACCTGAGGGTCAATTTCTACAAAATCAACCTCCCTAATGCTTTTATACTTATTTAGCTCTCTGATTAAATCTGGATTGGGACTCCCTACAATTAGGATGCGGCGGGCGGTAGGATTATTAAGAAGTGGTATATGTATTGTCTCCTCGGCTGTGTAACTATCTGGCCAACTGGTTATTAAATTTCCATTGCTGAAGATACTTTTTTGTTTTCCTTTCTTAACCAGCACGTCATAACCATATATGGAGTTAGCTTCAGAGACAATTTTATACCCTCGCCACAAAATATTCTGAAGCCTGCCTTCAGAGGTAAGAGCAAAACTGAATAGAACAATAAAAATCATAACCAATGCCAGTAGTATTTTTTTATTTTCGTGTTGTTTTACAAGCATCCAAGAGGAAAAAATAAAGTTTAACAAACTTACAGCCAAGAATATTTTAAGAAAAGAAAAGTACCTAATGAAGAAAATGCTAGCCATAAATCCCAGCAAGCTTGCGGCTAAAGAGTCTATGGAATAAGAATAAGTTATTCTTTTAACAGAAAGTGAAGAAACAAATCTGGAAGCAGCAAGAAACATAATTCCCGCGAAGAAAGAAAGAGGAAAAACCAGAAGAAAAGAAGTAGTTATGACTCCTTTAAAAATACTAATTTCTCCCTGAACCGGCAAAATTAATTTCCGCAAATAAAAAACAGACATACCTATTAAAATTACCAGAAGAGAAAACAAATATATTATTGCCGCTAGAAACTTAGCAGAAATCGAAACACGCCGCAGATACAAACTAAGATAAATTCCCAGCCCCTCTGCTAGCAACCAAAAGAAGAAAACAATTCCCAGATTTATTTCTGTGCCGTAGAATAACGTAAGTGACTGGCGTACAAGAGCTATCTGCAAGACAATCGCAGAAGAGCCAACAACAAAGATTCCTATCCTGCCGCTCACTTTTTCATACATAAGTAAGTCCAATGAGTATTAGTATTTATTATAAAGGAAAATGGTGTTTTGTAAAAGAGAAAGGAATTTACGAGAAAACAAAGAGAAAGGTATTAAAAAAGAACCTGCCTTGTAAAAAGGCAGGTTCTAATTAAAAAACAAAGAAGTTTTACTTACTTCTTCTTTTTCTTTGCAGTTTTTTTCTTGGTTGTTTTTTTCTTGGTTGTTTTTTTCTTGCTTGTTTTTTTCTTAGCAGTTTTTTTGGTTGCCATTCCCACCTCCTTTTGTTTATGTTTAACTTCCTTTTTTAATTTAACAAAAATAACTTATTATGTCAACAATTTTCTCGCCAAAAAATAATTTTTTTAAAAAATTTTGACCATTGAGCGGTAAAAGAGAAATTCTAAAAAAAATTTGACAGAGGATTAACAACATTATAAAGAAACTTCTCTAATTTTTTTCTATTGCTTCCCTTCTCAAAAAACATTTTCACAAAAAAGCTCAAAAAAAATCTAATTTTTGCATAAATAAAAACTTTGCGGTGCAAGCCAGAAGCATAACCTTTAATACTACTTTTTTCTCAAAACACATTATGGCTTATTAGATAAACTTATTATAAAGAAATTCCTATAAGAGAGCCAACTGCAACCAAATAGGTACGTCCTTAAATGTTGCACCAGCCTACGCTTAAA
>Ga0180301_10001319_pt1 | contig 19553 bp, 15 predicted proteins | sample GuaBasSediGuay16_FD_121797 | JGI IMG/M metagenome (GOLD analysis project Ga0180301, IMG submission 121797) | Subseafloor sediment microbial communities from Guaymas Basin, Gulf of California, Mexico - Guay16, Core 4569-2, 12-15 cm | ecosystem: Environmental > Aquatic > Marine > Hydrothermal...
CCTATGGTTGTTTTCAACAAGGGCAAACCTGATATATCCTTCACCATATTGTCCAAAACCTACACCTGGAGAAACTGCGACTTTAGCCTCTCGTATGAGCAACTTTGAAAATTCCACGGAACCCATCTTTGCAAAGCCCTCAGGTATTTTTGCCCATACAAACATAGTAGCTTTAGGTTTCTCTATCTTCCAGCCAATCCTCTCCAAACCACGGATCAGGGTATCCCTTCTCTGCTGATAAACACCTGCCATCTCACTTACACAGTCATAGGGTCCTTTTAAGGCAATGATAGAGGAAATTTGTATAGGCTGGAAAATACCATAGTCAAGATAGCTCTTTATCTTTCGTAAGGCTGCTATCATCTTGCTGTTACCAAGGCAAAATCCCACCCTCCAGCCGGCCATAGAAAAACTTTTGGTAAGGGAGTAAAATTCCACACCTATCTCTTTTGCCCCACGCACCTGAAGAAAACTGGGGGGCTTATAGCCATCAAAGACCAGATCTGCATAAGCAAAGTCGTGAATAACCATTATCTCATGCTCAGCACAAAAATCCACTACCTTTTCAAAAAATTCTCTATCCACTATATTGGTGGTTGGGTTATGGGGATAGGATATTATCAACATCTTTGGTCTTGGCCATGTCTGCTTTGTTGCTGTTAAAAGATCTTCAAAAAAATCTCTGCCAGACCCAATAGGAATCCCTCTGAGATCGCCTCCGGCAATAACCACTGAATATGGATGAATGGGATATGTAGGATTGGGAGCAAATACAACATCCCCAGGACATATAGTGGCTAAAACTAAATGAGCTATCCCCTCCTTGGCGCCAATAGTGACTATAGCCTCTTCCTCAGGATCTATCTCAACGCCAAAGCGGAGCTTGTACCAATCAGAAATGGCATGTCTAAGTTTGGTTATCCCCCTTGAGGCAGAATATCTATGGTTTTTCGGTTTTTGAACCGCCTCCACCATCTTTTTGACAATATGTTCAGGCGTTGGCAAATCTGGATTACCCATACCCAAGTCAATGATGTCCTCTCCCTTTTGCCTCGCTTCCATCTTTAATTCATCAACAGCAGCAAAAACATACGGAGGCAAACGGTCAATCCTTGGAAACGTATACATTTTTTCTCCTCCCTGTGAAATTCGATGTTTATACTACACAAGATATAACATAGTCAAAATTTTCTTTTCTTTTTCTCTCCACCCCTGCTACCCATCACCCCAAGCTCCGAAACGCAAAACTTCAGATATCCACATTCTATAATTACAGGCTAAAATAGAAGATAATAGTTGAATTTCATCAAAAGATAGGGTAGCAGAAAGATGTCCTTAAAAATTACCAATTCACTTATTTTAAAAGTTTGATGAATCGCATGCTATTTTAAGCAATGTACTATAAATTAATAGAGGTTTTAAAACCATGACATATAAAAAAAGAAAAGATAGTTACGCAGATGCTGGTGTAGATATAGATGCTGGTAAAAATTTTGTTGAGATTATAAAGCCCATAGTAAGCAAGACATTTAAATCGAATGTCTTGAGCGATATAGGAGGCTATGCCGGTCTTTACTCACTACGTTTAGGAAATATTAAAAAGCCCATTCTCGTTTCATCTACTGATGGGGTGGGCACAAAGTTAAAGATAGCTTTTATGCTCAATAAACATGACACAATTGGGATAGATCTGGTAGCCATGTGCGTCAATGATATCCTTGTTCAGGGTGCAACCCCTCTTTTTTTCCTGGACTACCTTTCAACAGGCAAACTTAACCGTGATACAGCAGTAGAGATCATAAGGGGTATTAGCAAGGGCTGCAAACAGGCTAAATGTGCCCTAATCGGTGGGGAAACGGCTGAAATGCCTGGATTTTATGCCCAAGGAGAATATGATCTTGCCGGGTTCGCTATCGGACTTGTAGATAATGATCAGATCATTGACGGCAGTGAGATAGCAATTGGACACCAATTGATAGGAATAGGCTCCAGTGGGCTTCACAGCAATGGCTATTCCCTCGTCAGAAAAATATTTTTTGACACCCTTAAAATGTCTGTAAATGATTATGTTGATGAATTTGGAAGGACAGTTGGGGAAGAATTGCTCGAGCCAACAAACATCTATGCTAAGACGTTAAATACCCTCATAAAAAATTTTCATATCTATGGAATTTCCCACATAACCGGTGGTGGGATTATAGAAAACCTGCCCAGGATTCTACCTGCTAATTGCCAGGCGATAATCAGACAATCATCATGGACTCCACAACCCATCTTTGACTTTATCAAGAAAGCAGGAAATCTTGGTGAGGAGGAGATGATAAGAACCTTTAATAATGGTATCGGTCTGATACTTATCGTCGCTGAAAAGGATGTTCAGGACATTATGCAACAAATTCAGGGAATGGGAGAAAAGGCATACCAGATAGGATGGATAGAGGAAAGGAAACCAAAAGATTCTGCACTGAAATTTATTGATTGAGGGTAATTGCTCAGCCACTAAGTCACCAAGGCACAAAGGGTATTAAATGGTCAATGAAAAATTATCAATTATCAATTTTAAATTGCTAATTTTAAATTTTAAATTTTCTAATCTGAGTGCCCGCCCTGGCGCGACTTCCGTGGAATAAGCTCTTTACGCCGTAAGCTGCATCAAACAGATGCCGTAGATTAAAGCCCTCTCAAATCAGGTCTGGCCAGGGACTTCGTGCCTTGGTGGCCTAATAGTAACGATTGAGGTTTTACTGTTTTGCCTGTCTTGATAAGTAGTTGCCTCCTTGGTATTGAGTGCCGTTATGATGGTGGTCATAGCCGAGCTGAAGAAATTATAGAAGTGGCTGAAAAAATACAATTTATACCCATCTGCCCTGAACAATTAGGAGGTTTATCCACCCCCCGGGCACCATCCTGCATTGTTAAGGGCGATGGAGAAGGGGTCCTTTCCGGGCATGCCCGGGTAATAAATTCTTTGGGAAAGGATGTAACAGAGGCATTTATTAAAGGGGCTCAGGAAAGCCTAAAACTAGCGAGGTTAACAGGCGCAACAAAGGCAATTTTAAAAAATAAAAGTCCCTCATGCGGCCTCAATACCCCATATTGTGAAACAGATACTGGATATGGTCTGGGTGTAACAGCAGCGCTCCTTCTAACCGCCGGTATTAAGATAATTGAAATAAATCCAGAGGGGAAAAATAAAGACGTGATAGAAAAGTTACGACTTTTATGAACACACATATCCCTTTCGGCCACAACGAAGGATGAAAGTAGTTGAGTGGACAAATGGTTAAGTAGTAAATTAATTTTAGGCCTGCCCGTCCCGCTCTGCGGGACGAGGCGGGCGGGCATTTTAGGCGCTTTCTATAAAAATAAAATTCTGTATAAAAGAATTGTTAGATAATGGTTCGTGATAATTTTTGCTAACCTGCCCGCCGGACGGCAGGCGGGTTTGTGGCTGATTAATAAGGCAGAGAGAAAATATGATCGGCATATCTAAATTATATTGTGGAACAGTTGAACCATCTGATCCTATCAGATATGGCAGACAATCAAAGAAACTGCCAGCTCACCTGCTTCAGTTTTCGTCTGATAAAAAACCAGTAGTCGTGTGGAATATTACCAGGTCCTGCAATTTAAATTGCATTCACTGCTATGCCAGGGCTGTTAATCAAAGTCGCGATAGGGAGTTAACCACAGATGAAGGCCTTAATCTCATCGATGATCTGGCAATCTTTGGTGCACCAGTTCTTCTCTTTTCTGGCGGGGAACCCTTACTGCGGTCAGATTTGACCGAGCTTGCCAGATACGCTGTGAGTAAGGGTATAAGGGCAGTCATCTCTACTAATGGCACCCTTATTACCGAAGAAAAAGCCATGCTGTTAAAAGATGCTGGCGTGTCCTATGTTGGCATAAGTCTTGATGGCCTGGAAAAGGTGAATGACCATTTTAGAGGGGTTAAGGGCGCCTTTAAGAAGGCAGTTAATGGGATAAAAAACTGTCAGAACATCGGACTTAAGGTTGGATTAAGATTTACTATAAACAAGTTGAACATGGACCAGGTGCCGGGTATTTTTGATCTTGCAGAGACAATGAGCATCGATAGGATCTGTTTTTATCATCTTGTTTATTCCGGCAGGGGATCAGATTTAGTTGATCAAGATCTCTCCCATAGTGAAACCAGAAAAATAGTAGACATTATAATGGACAGGACCAAGGACATGCATAAAAGGGGATTAAAAAAGGAGGTCTTGACTGTGGATAATCATGCTGATGGCCCCTATCTCTATCTGAGGATGCTCAAAGAAAATAATCCTCGGGCAGGAGAAGTCTTAGAGCTTTTAAAGATGAATGGAGGAAATAGCTCAGGTGAAGGAATAGGCTGCGTAAGCTGGGATGGTTTAGTGTATGCAGATCAGTTCTGGCGCGAACATTCCTTTGGCAATGTTCTTGTGAGCCCCTTCAGTCAAATATGGTCTAATTTAACCAATCCTCTAATGTCCCAGTTAAAAGATAAACGCCGATATGTAACAGGAAGATGCGCCAGTTGCAGGTGGCTTGATATATGCAGCGGTAACTTCAGAGCCAGAGCCGAGGCAGTAACCGGCAATATATGGGGAGAGGATCCAGCATGCTATCTGACAGATAAGGAAATAGGATTAGATTAAGATGCCGTTGAAAATGAAAAAAATATTCTTCTCTTTTTTTTCCTCCCTAAAATTAACGATCACCCTTTTAATTATAATTGCTGTTGCGTCTATATTAGGGACAATCATTCCCCAGCAATATGGTGGAGGAGAATCTTTTAGGCATCTTAGTCCTGGATTGTTTAAGGTATTTAATTCTCTTCAACTATTTGATATGTATCACTCTGTCTGGTTTATCATCCTGATGGGGCTCCTGTCTTTAAACCTTATAGTTTGTTCCCTGGATAGATTTCCTGCTTCCTGGAAACTTTTTACGGCTATTCCTTCCCCTGACAGGAGTAAACCCTTTGAAAATCTTCCCCCGGAAAGCGTCATTCTAACTGAAAAAGATCGTAATGAAGTTATTGAAAGTGTGGCAAATATTCTCACAAAAAGATACAAAAAGATCAGAAGAAAAGATGCTGACAGCGCTACTTTTTTTTATGGAGAAAGGGGGTCATATTCTAATTTTGGTGTGTATATTATACATCTAAGCAGCCTGATAGTCATTTCAGGCGCAATAATAGGGTCTTTGTTGGGATTTCAAGCCTTTGTAAATATACCTGAGGGGGAATCCACCAATACTGTCCATCTGGCAAGACAAAAGGGTGTCAAAAAATTAGATTTTACTGTCAGGTGTGATAAATTTAGTATCTCTTTCTATGATAATGGGATGCCTAAAGAGTATCGATCGAATCTAAGCTTTATTAAAGATAATAATGTTATTCTTGAAGGACCCTTACTTGTCAACCATCCGATAACATTTAATGGAATAAGATTTTATCAGGCAAGCTATGGATCAACTCCTGGTGGCAAGGCATACATAACTGTTATTAGAGAAAATAAAGAAGAAAATACTCTAAAGGTTAAACAAAGGGATTCATTTTATCTCAAAGAAAAAAATACAAAGGTTAAGATATTAAGAATAGAAAAAAATCTTATGTCTATGGGCCCCGCTGTGCTAATCAATATCCAATCACCTGAAGGCAATATGCAATTCTGGGTATTCAAACACATAGATAAAATTAGAGAAAGAATCCCCGGGTTGTTTAAAAAAGTGCCGAAATTTAACCCTGGCCGCTTTAAGCCATACTATTTTAAGCTCGACAGAATAGAGAGCAACTATTATACCGGCCTCCAGCTAAGCCACGATCCGGGTGTTGTAATTGTGGCAATTGGATCAATTTTTATTATCCTTGGTTTATTTATCACCTTTTTCTCTTCGCATAAAAGACTGTGGGTGAGAGTGGATGAGCAAGATGGGAAGACAAAAATATCTGTAGGGGCCAGAAGCAATAAAGATCCTGTTGGCCTAAAACGGGAGGTTGAACACCTCCTCAGCTATTTTTCTTCGATAGGATGATATTATGATTATCAATACTGTAATACTTAGTTGGGTAACCTTTATTTATTTTGGCTCGGCTGTATTTTACATCTTTAAAATGGTCACAGGAAAAGAATTCTGTGGATCACTTGCCTCAATTATTGCCTTTATCGGGCTTATTGCCCAGACCGCGGGATTAATCCTGAGGTGGTTTGAATCCTACAAGATGGGAATTGGGCATGCACCACTTTCCAATCTCTATGAATCTCTCATCTTCTTTTCCTGGACTACAGTGCTACTCTATCTGATTATAGAATGGCGAGTCAAAACCAAGAATCTTGGCGCCTTTGTGGTTCCCTTTGCCTTCTTTTCAATGGCCTTTGCCTCCTTTTCCCCAAATGTCAATGCCAGGATACAGCCATTGATTCCCGCTCTGCAAAGTAACTGGTTAATAAGCCATGTTATCACATGCTTTTTTGGATATGCTGCGCTTACCATAGCATGTGGCCTTGGATTCATGTACCTCTTAAAGGGCTTAGAGAAAGGGGAAAGTCCACGTCTTTTTTTTAGGCTTTTACCAGACAGAGAAATTGTGGATGAGCTTACGTATCACAGTGTTGTTATTGGCTTTATCTTTTTAACCTTGGGAATTATTACCGGTTCAGTGTGGGCGTACTCTGCCTGGGGATCATACTGGAGCTGGGATCCAAAAGAGACATGGTCTTTGATAACATGGCTTATCTATGCAGCAATGCTTCACTCCAGATTCGTTCGTGGCTGGAGAGGAAAAAGGATGGCCATAATGAGCATAATTGGCTTTGCCTCTGTGCTTTTCACCTATTTCGGTGTTAATTATCTGCCTGGATTGCATAGCTACTTTTAAACTTTAGGAAAGGTCACTGGTCATTCGTCATTGGTCATTAGTTAAACGTGGAATTTCCTAGCCATTTCCGTTAATTCCAAATGACTTTAAGTACTTTAGGCACTTTAGCTCACTTTAGTCACTTAATATGATCAGATCTATTTTTATATGGACATTCATAGGTGTAATCAATACCCTTATCTGGGCACTGTTTGGTATTTTTTTATCCCTCTTTTCCACTACCGGTAGGATTACACATTTCTATTGCGCTACCCCATGGTCAAGGATTATTCTTTTGGCTTCAGGTGTTAGGGTAGAAATAAGTGGGCTTGACGTAATAGATAAAGAAAAGACCTACATCTATATTCCAAATCACCTGAGTTTCTTTGATATATTCGCCCTGTTGGCATATCTTCCGGTTGATTTTAAATTCATTCTTAAAGAGGAACTGATGCGAATTCCAGTCCTTGGCTGGGCAATGAGGAGGGCTAAATACATAAGCATTGACCGCTCCTCTCCAGCAAAGGCCAAAAGCACCTTTAAACAGGCGGTAGATAGGATTAGGAGCGGGACTTCAATATTAATATTTGCAGAAGGTACTCGTAGCAAAAATGGGCATTTGCAGCCTTTAAAGCGAGGTGCCTTTTACCTTGCTATTGAATCAGGCGCTCCCATTGTTCCAGTAGCTATCAAAGGCACCTACAAGATTATGCCAAAGGGGAGCTTCAAGATAAAGAGAGGATCAATAACAATTCAACTTGGCACTCCTATTGAAACAATCCATTACAAAAGGCAAAATATGCCTGATCTTATAGAAAAGGTTACAGGTTCTTTGAGATCAATGTTAGAAGAGGAGAATTGACATGGTCCTATTTATCTAATAAATCCATCATCATCCTGGCATTGATAATAGCCTGGGCTTTTTTATGATTATTAAAGAATATAAACATCTTCTCCGTTTGTTCTGCCAATGAAGAAATTTTAGGAAGCCAACCTTTAAGTTCATCTTCACTATACAGATAATCGTATCTTTCTTTCGCATCCCCTGTATACCATTTTGAGCGATTGCGACCATGAAACCGGATATAGCCAATATCAGAAGTTGCCACCACAAGCGGGGGAAGAAGACCTCTCAGAGGAGGTTCATCCACACAAACAAAACCTGCATTCAACTCCTTTAAGGTAGTATAAACCGAATCTTTTAACCATTCCCTTTGCCTGAACTCAACACATACGGGCATTGGGCTCAGGGCCTTGATAAGTGATTGCAGGTAGACCCGGGAGGTGGGAGTATAATGAAAACGTTGAGGAAATTGCAAGAGCACAGCGCCGAGTGTATTGGTTTGCGAAAAGGGTGTTATGGATTCCTTAAACTGAGGTAATACCTCAGGTATCGATTGATTTGTAATTTCATGGGTAAGCCCTTTAAAGGCCTTGATTACAAATTCAACTCTATGACCTGATTTTTCTAACATCCGTCTGCATTGAGAGAGCTCTGGTATTCTATAATATGAAAAATTTAGCTCAACTACATTAAATTCCTGGGAATAGAAGGATAAATAATCAGAATTAGGAAGATGGGTGGGATAAAAGTTATCCTTCCAATCATCATAAGAAAAACCGGATGTTCCAACAAAGATCTTTGCCATATTTCAAATAGAGGAAATGTTAAAGTTCCGCTAAGAATCAATGGCGGGATTGTGCCCTTGACAGGATTACATGGATGTCTTTTGGTATATCAATTGCCTTGAATTTCAAAGGGTCAGAGACATCTAAACAGATCCTTTTTTCAAATCCCTTTACCATAAGGGCCCTGTCCGAGAGACGTGAGCATGCCGCAACAACACTACCTTATCTGAAATATCATCAATATATGTAACAATTTTAATCCATTCATTGTATCTCCCCGGCAGATAATATCTACACCCAGTCTCTAAAAGAACAAATGCAATTCCCCTTTCCTTCCATAGGCTCCCTAAGGCAAGGTTGAGAGATTGAAAGAACACATGGCCACTTGCATCGATCCACTCATAGTAGTGTGGATAAAAGACAATTCCAAGGGAGTCAAGATCTCCCCATACTATCTGTCTCTTCACTGTAGTCTTTTTCATAAATATTAAGATCCTTAACTACTCAGCCACCAAGTCGCTAAGTCACAAAGATTATAGCATAATTCTTTTGATACTGTATTTGATGATCGGCACATTGTAATGGGATCTGTCCTTGCTTATGAGAATGTAAATCATTTTCTTCTTTGTGTCTTGGTGTCTTTGTGGCTAAACCTGAACATTCAATCAAAGATGGCTTCAATGAATTTTCTTGGATTAAATATCTCAAAGTCCTCAAGCCCTTCGCCAGTGCATATAAATGAAATAGGTATGCGGAGCTTCTGAAAAATACCAATGACAGCGCCACCTTTGGCTGTTCCATCCAATTTAGTCAGGATAATATCTGTCACTCCGAGTGACTCTGCAAATACCTGGGCCTGGGCAATTGCATTTTGGCCAGTAGTAGCGTCAATGATAAGGGTCACTTGTTGTGGAGCTCCGGAAACCTGCTGACCCGCAACTTTTTGAATCTTCTTCAGCTCCTTCATTAAGTTTGATTTAGTGTGAAGCCTGCCAGCAGTATCAATAAAAACCCTATCTATTTTCCTGGACTTAGCGGCAGAAAGGGCATCGAAAACAACTGCTGCTGGGTCTGCTCCTCTTTTTTGATTGATTACCTCCGCGCCTATTCGCTCTCCCCAAATCTGTAGTTGCTCTATAGCAGCAGCCCTGAAGGTATCTGCCGCCACCAGCATTATCTTTTGTTCCCGAGCTTGAAAATAATGAGCCATTTTAGCAATAGTCGTTGTCTTTCCCACTCCGTTAACACCTACAAACATCACTACATGTAAAATATTAGATGTTGTATCCTTTATAGTAAAGGCGGAAAGGTCTTCTTGGCCAGCCTCTAACAAAGAAACCATTTCTTCTTTTAAAATGGCCTTTAACTGACCTGGTTTGCTTAGAGATTTCTTTTCTACCTTCTGTGTTAGTCCCTCAATTAACTGCTGAGCTACCTCTACACCAATGTCAGAGGTAAAAAGGATCTCTTCGAGATTTTCTAACAGGGGTGGGTCAATTACATTTTTGCCAGTTACTAATGCGTTGAGCCTGTCTGTTAATTTCCTTCTCGTTTTAGATAGTTTATTCCAGAGTCTTCCAACAGGGGCTCTGCTATAGCCAAGGTCTGATTTATCCAAAGAGGTATTTGCCTCCTTTCATTAGTAAATGAGCTAAAGTGCCTAAAATGATAAGTGCCTAAATTTTAAGAAAAAGAAAATCTGTATAGCTAATTCTTTGGTATCTATCATATCTTTTTAACTTTAAGTACTTTAGGCACTTTAGTTCACTTTAGGCACTCTCTATCGATAATCCTCCAAGTTTACAGAAACAATCTTAGAAGCGCCGCTTTTATCCATGGTCACACCATACAACCGAGCGGCCATTTCCATTGTATTCCGATTATGGGTAGCCATTATTACCTGGGATGATTTTTCAATCTCCCTCAAAAGAGTGTTAAATCGATCTGTATTGGCCTCATCCAGGGGGGCATCCACTTCATCCATTATAATAAACGGACTTGGTTTAATAAGATAGATGGCAAAGAGCAATGCCATTGCTGCGAGCGCCTTTTCCCCGCCTGACAGAAGTCCCATATGAACCAGTCTCTTTCCTGGAGGCTGTACTTCAACTAACACACCACTTTCTAATGGAAGATTTTCATCGACCAGCCTCAGTCTTGCCTTGCCGCCATTAAACAGGATTGGGAAAACCTTCTTCAATTTCTCATCAACCTTGCCAAGTGTAGCAAGAAACTTCTCCTTAGAAATCCTGTTAATTTTTCTAATAGCCCTGGAAAGAGATTCAATCGAGGAAAGGAGGTCTTGTTGCTGTGCCGTTATAAATTTATACCTCTCTTCCAGTTTCTCATATTCATGAATAGCCAGAAGATTTACCTCTCCAATTCTCTCTTTAATACGTAAACAATCTCTGAGCTTTAGTTCATTTTGAGCCTCTGAAAAATCTTGCTGCAAATATTTTTTGTAATCCCTTTGGAGGTTAATTCCCGTCTCTTCCCCAACCTGTGATAAAATATTCGCACACTTAAAATCTATCTCTGCGGCTTTTATTCGGGCCTCATTAAGTTCTTCCCTTATCTTGCTCACCCTTTCCCTTGAAAGAACAGCCTTTTGCTCTTCTTCTCTTAATTCTCCCTTCAAAATCTCAAATCTATTTTCAGAATCATTGACCTCTTTTTCAAGGTCATTCTGTCTTTGGTAAATGACGGCTAATCCTTTTTTTAATTCCTCCTCTTTAATCAAGGCATTTTTATATTGATCACTATTTGATTGTATTTCTTCTTCTATCCTGCCAATTCTTGCCTCTGTATCGCTTATAAATTGATCAATCCTCTCTTTTTCCCGGGCGAGACTCCTCTCTTCCTCTTTATACTGGTTATACCTGAGAAGCAATTGTGAGAGATTTTCCTTTGAATCATCAAGGGTTTTTCCCAACTCTTCAATATGAACCTCCATCTCTGTAACTATACGTTGAGCCCTTTCCTTCTCCTTAAGGCATGTTGATAGTTTTTCTTCAATATTAGCGAGATGAGACCTTCTCTCATCTGTGTCCTTGCGTAAAGATACTAACTGACTAATTAGGTCTTGAGATCGCTTTATGAGCTGTTCTGACTCATTTTCAAGGAGGAATATGTCTTTGTCCATTTTTTCAATCTGTTGGGCATAAGATGCTTTATCTCTTTCTAATCGATCAATGAGACTCTGTATACCCTCCACTTGCAGATTTAATTGATCAAGATCTGATTGCAATACAGAAATTAGTTTTTCCTTATTCTTTATCTTAAGTGATAATTCTTTCTCCTTTCGCCTTCTCCCAAGCAAGCCTAAAGAATCTTTTCCCAATCTCCCGCCAATTATGACACCCCTATTATCCACGAGATCGCCTTCTGGTGTAACCAGTGTTTGTTTATCTTTTCCGTCATTCCATGCCAATAGCGCCTGAGAGAGATTATCTACCAGCGCTGAATTACCCAGGAAGGATTCTACCCACGGCCTAATTTTTTGTGCCACAGAAATATGGTTTCTTAGAAGCTTAAAACCGTTAAGCTTAACACTCCCATTATCAAGAGTCTTTTCCTCTTTAAACTCCCCGATAGGGAGAAAATAACTTCTGCCCATATCTTTTGATCTTAAATATTCAACAGCCTCCCTGCCATCCTCCTGCCGAGCAACAACGACATATTGTAATCTTTCTGCTAAAACTGCCTCAACAGCTAACTCGAATTCTGGTTCAACTTGAATAAAATCTGCCACTACACCTAAAATATTGCCTCCTTTTATGCCCTTTTGTCCATAAGAATTCATAATTGCCTGAACGCCTGATTTATACCCTTCATAGTTTTCAATAAGACTTCTAATGGTCTTTAATTGGGAATGAAAGAGATTTAGCTCTAACTCGGTTGCTGAGCATTCAGATTCTTTCTCTTTTCTCACCTCTTCAAGTCTTGTTAGTTTTGTTCTTTGCGCTTTTATATCTTTTTCGATAAGGCTTACCTGAATTACTGCCTTCTCCCTTCTTTCCCTTTTTTCATCTAATAGAAAAGATAGCTTTTCAAGATTTTTTGCTATCTCTCTGGAGTTTTCCTTAAGCCCATTCTTTCTGATCTCTAACTGGCTAATCATCTCTGTGAAATTATTTTTTTCACCTCTCAGGCTCGCCTCATTAGTAGTTAGCTCGATTAAATAAGATTTTTCCTTTTTCAACTCATCTTTCAATCTGCTCAATGTTTGTCTTTCATCGTTCAAGGCAGAATCATGCTGAAATTGAAGGGATGAGATTTCCTGGATCGATTTTTGCCGCTCCTTAATCCTGGAGTTAATTTTTTCAACTTCAGATTGAAATCCCATTAATTTTTCACTGATTTCCTTTTTCTCTTCATTCAATCTGGTAGAGGTAAGCTTAAATCTTTCCTGGTCAGCCGACAAATGCTTAAGCGCATCCTCATTATTTCTGCGCTCTTCCCTGAGAGAAAAAACAGATTCTCTCAGAACAGATAAGGACTTCTCCTTCTCTATTATTTCCAGATTCTTAGTTTCAATAACCTTCTCAGATTCAGAAAAAAGCGCATCTAATCCTTTTTCTTTATCTATCAAGTCATCAATAATTTTTGCTCTCTTTGCCTTCTCCGTCTGCAATTCATGATATTTATTGGCGTGCAGAACGAGCTTCAAGCGATGAATCTCAGCATTTGTCTCTTTGAATTTCCTTGCCTTCCTGGCCTGTCTCTTGAGAGAATTCATCTCTCTTTTAATTTCAGCAAGAATGTCTTCTACCCTATTAAGGTTTTCTTTTGTTAATGATACCTTTCGTAAGGATTCTTCTCTCCTAGCCTTGTACTTAGTAATACCGGCTGCCTCCTCCAAAAGAAATCTTGTTTCTTCTGGTCTTTGCTCTATGATTGAACCTATCTCTCCCTGGGCAATAATAGCATATGATCGATTACCCAATCCGGTGCCCATAAATAAATCGTGGATATCCTTTAATCGGCATGTTGAATTATTGATTAGATACTCGCTTTCACCAGACCTATAAAGCCGCCTACAAATGGTTATCTCGCTGGTATCATGGAATTCCTCAGCGTCTTCAAATGTCAGGGCTACCTCTGCCATACTCAAGGCCTTTAAAGGACCTGTCCCTGAAAAAATCAAATCTTCCATCTGGCGACCACGTAGCTGCTTGGGGCTTTGTTCACCCATAGCCCACCGTATGGCATCGACTATATTGCTCTTGCCGCAACCATTAGGACCAACAAATGCACTGATTCCAGGAGAAATATGGATGACTAATCTATCCCTAAAAGACTTAAAACCTTGAATAGAAATCTTTTTTATTTTCATCGTTTTTTATCTCCCTCACCACTTAGGGTATAATTGATAACAGATATTAGAATAAATGTAAAGATAAAAATACTACATAATGTATTTTTATTGTTGACTTATTCAACATATTGTGTATAAATATCACAGGCAAAAGAGCTTGACATAATCTTGTTTAACTATTTAATATAACAGTAATTATTTTTCTATCAAATAGGATCAAAAGAGGGCATCACGAGCTTTTCAATGCATGTCAAAACTACAGCAAGCCAAATTGCCATTTCCCTCATATTCCTGATTGCTTTTCCATACCTATGTCCACCTCTAATTCAAGGAAAGGAGCAAGACACATTCTCTATCTCTTTAGTTCAGCAGGTCAGGGTCAAAAAGATGGAAGGGAGGGAGGTTGCTTGTGAGACCTATAAAGTAAAAGACGGCGATTACATCTGGAAACTTCTGCGCCAGAGAGGGCTGCTCAAAAGACCAGATCTTCCTGAACTCATTTCTATATTAAAAAGCATGAATAAATCTTTAAGAAATCTCGATATTATTTACCCGGGACAAACAATATTGATTCCACTCAATATAACACCAATTAGAGGGGATGCTAAAAAATTTTCCCAGAAATCAATAATGGGTATTTCCTCGTTGAAAAATGTAGATTTCGAGAATTATGTGGTTAAATCCGGCGATAGCTTAACAAAGGTCGTCTATGGAAAGTATAAAATACAGCCCGAATACCTTTATGACGAATATCTAAAACTGGTTCAGAAATTTAATCCTACCTTAAAAAACCTTGATGTCATCTATCCAAATCAGGTTATCAAACTTCCTATCTTTTCTCCAGAGATAGTCAGGATGCCCATCGAGATCACAAAGGAAAAGATTGCTTTAAAGAAGACTGAGATTACCCCATCTGAAGATGCTGAACAAACTATTTCTTTAAGAAGAAAACTCAGGGATATCTTCACTCAGATGGACGAGGAATGGGTCGATACCGGTAGGCAGTTTATTCCACTGAAGTCAGGTGGCCAGATACAACTGAAGGCCGAGTCTTTCCCTGTTTTAAATTTACAGAGTGGCATGCGATTGATTATTGACCTAAAAAATGAGCTTCCAGAAGACATCAGTCAATTAATCTTAGCCGATTGGGAGGATTACGGAATTGTTCATCTGACCACAGACGATACCATTAAAACGGCTATGGATAAAATCCTTGCGGCCAGTAACTATTATAAGATTCTTAAACCTGGGGAACAATTTAGGATAAAAAGCGGGGATATAGATATCTCCATAGCTGGCGACTGGGTGATTATTCCGCAAAGAGGCGAGGAAAATGGTCAGGAGAAAATAGCAGCAATAAGCTTCATTAATCACCCTTCTGAACAGACACCAGGAGTAATAAAGGCATATCTGAAGAAATTAGGGATAATGGTAATTGACTATCCTGGTCTCTCTCACCCGAAAGATATAGTAAATGACGTCAATATTCAAAAGAAGATAAGCATTGACAAAAATATAGATTTCCCTTTACCCACTCTGTTATTAAACCTTGCCGGACAACCTTTCTCCAGCAATGTAAAGATTCCTGTCTATCAAGGAGAGGGCTCTGGATATAATTTAATCATACATGCTGATCTATTTTTTAACAGGCAAGGGAAAGATTGTATCATAGACACAACTGGTCTATCGCCCGCTATTACATCTCTGCTTAAAAAGCACCAATTTCTGGTTCTCTCTCTTGCTGGTGAGAAAGATCTAAACAGGACAACTGAATTAATACTCGATTTCCTTGGGCTTTCATACGACTCTAAACCACATCAGTTTGTAACAGCAGAAAGGGAGGAGACAAGAAATATAACGCTTATTGTTCCTGGAGTCAGTTTTTACGATCAGGAAGGAAAACATATTCTGGCAACTGATAAAAAGATGCCAGCAGAGATCGTTTCCTTCCTGAATCAAAAGGGATATAATCTTCTTGAGTTAAGCCAACTGGAAAGTCAATAACTACCTCTATCTAATCTCTCTCAGAGCCCACAGAGACCGCTAAGAACGCAGTGAAAATAATGCCCCGGATAACTGAAGAAAACTTTGAACAGGTTCTGCATCGTTTGAAAAAATCATCGGTGATTAATCTTCAAGAGATAGCCTTCATAGACCCTTATGGAATGGTCGCACTCCTTGAGATCGGAGAAATTTATAAACCAAAAGCTAATCGAAAAATCCTTTATCTTCCTGAATCTGAAGAGGTTCTTAAGTACCTTGAAAGGATGGATTTTTTTAAGATTGCTCCCAAATATTTTATCTTTGAGCCCTCTAAACCAAAAATATCAGAAAAATATTTAAGAAGCTCTTATTCCGATGTCCTGCTTGAGATTACGCCAATAGAAAAATCAGATGACATTCATTTTATAGTAGGAAAGGTGAAAGACCGTGCCCAATCCATACTTACAAGACATCTGAAATATGATGAACGTACAATAAATGGATTTATAGTCTCCCTTTCAGAGGTATGTCAGAATATTATTGAACATAGTAAAACCAAGGGCTTTGTAGGTATACAGAAATATCACTTTCAGAATTTAGGAAAGAATGTGGTCAAGATTGCAGTCATGGATACTGGCATAGGGTTCAGAAAATCTTTATCAGAAAGATTTTCGCTCAAAAGCGATCTTCATTCCATAGAAGAGGCACTAATCCATGGCGCATCACGATATACAGATAAAGGAAGAGGGCATGGGCTTGCTGCTGTTAGGCGCTTTGTCAATGAATGGAATGGTAAAATCTCTATTCGATCAGGAACTGCAAAGCTTTCCATAATACCTGAATGGGCGTGGGGAAAAGAAAAAGAATATAATTTGACCCATTTTCCTGGAGCCCAAATCAACATCCTCCTGCCAGAAATATAATCTTCATTTTTTTCATTTTTTTTCTTGACAAACATTTTTTCTTATGATTCAATTGATTCAATTGAAAAAAGAGAAAATAATAAATAGCTAAAATTAAAGATTTTTCCCTCATTTAGAATAAGGAGGTAACCCTATAAAATGGATACTATAGCCATGAAACAAAGCAATTTTATTACAACTTCATTTCTCGACCAGGTTCTTAAATCCAACAATATTTCAAGAAAGAGCCGCAAAAGTCTAATTGCATTTGGATGGTATGGAGGAAAGTATTCTCATCTCTCCTGGCTTTTGCCTCTATTACCAAAAACCAATCATTACTGCGAACCGTTTGGTGGCTCAGCAGCCATCCTTCTTAACCGCCAACCTTCTCCAGTCGAGACGTATAATGATCTTGATGGTGAAGTTGTGAATTTTTTCAATGTTCTGCGCGAACAGAGGGATGCGCTAATCGAAGCTATCGGCTTAACGCCATTTAGCCGTGAGGAATTGGTAAAGGCCATAAATGGACATAATGAACGGATAAGCAATTTGGAGAGAGCCAGACTATTTTATATAAAAGCACGTCAGACTCGAACTGGCCTTGCCCAAACCGCATCCGAGGGTAGATGGGCAACTTGTAGGGATACAAGCCGTAGAGGAATGTCTGGTTCTGTATCCAGATGGCTTGGGAGCCCTTATGATTTAACTGAAATATCCGCAAGACTCCTGAGAGTGCAGATTGAAAATCGGCCCGCCATTCAGGTCATCAAATCGTATGATAGTGAAAATACATTATTTTACTGCGACCCTCCCTATCCTCACGAATCAAGAGGCGATGCCAATGCCTATAAATATGAAATGAGACATGAAGAACATGAGGAACTTGCCTCAGTATTACATTCGGTAAAAGGGAAAGTCGCTGTTTCAGGTTATAACTGTCCTTTAATGGAGGAACTTTATAAAGATTGGGATAGAATTGATGCGCCTGAACGAGTATGTCATTCAGTCAAACAGAAGCGGCGTGAATCACTTTGGATTAACTATGACATTTGATCAAAGAGAAATGGATACACAAAAAACACCAGGAAATTTAATAGCAGAGTGTGAAGAGAATCTACAGAGCTATTGGAAGATTATCAAAAAAGCAAGTCTGGATCAAAACCTCACTGATGATGAAACTGCTGAAAAAATAGCCCTACTGCTGCGAAGTAAGACTAAAACTTACCGATATGTTTTGCCCACACAGATACTCGCCAAAGTTACTGATCCATCACTTGATTGTCGATGTATCCAAGTAGGACGAAAACCAGAGCGTGGCAATTTCGACGCAAGGTCATTAAACGAGAAAGTAATCATCCCTTTTGAAAGAGAAAATGGACGTCCGCTTGGTGGCTCCACTCAACCATACGTAAACAATCCCTTGCGTGTCCCCGAAATCTCCAGTCAATACAGAGCCAAACAAAAGAATCAAAAAGATTGGATGTTGCTATCTGAACTGTTGGAACACGTGGAAAGAATTAATACAGATACGTTTACTATCAAATTCTTGAAACAAATCCTAATGGAAATTAGAAGAATACAGCAAGAGCAGTCTATAGCCTATCCTGTTCCCCACAGGATCAGCCTCGAAGATATGAAAGATCTCCTAAATAATTTTTTCTTATCTCCTTCTGGTGGGGCTCGGTTGCAGGCAGTGTCTTTTGCACTCTTTTTGACACTGAAAGACATATGGGGAATTTATGATAAAGTTTACAGTGAATCAGTAACTGCCCCTGATACTCAAGCTGGGCGTTCAGCAGATATCGATTGTATTAAAGATGGTGAGACAGTTATAGCAGTTGAGGTCAAAGACCGGACTGTCACTTTAGAATTGCTTGAAGACAAGATTTCAACATCAAGACTAAATGAAGTTAAAGAGTTATTGTTTCTAATCAGATCCAACCAGTTAGTTGATAGTGATGATGTAATGAAAAGAGGACGAAAGGAATTCGGAAGCGGCCTAAACGTTTATATGGTGGCCTTTGCCGAATTCATTAGGAGTGTGCTTGTACTTATGGGTGAAAAGGGTAGAAACCGATTTCTGATTACTATTGGCCATTCATTAGAGCAATTAAGGGTAGACTTTGTTGATCGGAAGGAATGGGCAGAATTATTGAGCAAATATTGAAGTGTCTTGATGAACATTCATGCTCTGCGGCCACAACGAACCATGAAAGAGCTTTTTGTTATTTGTGATTCTTTAAATTCAAGATTTAGATGGCCTTTTTATCCAGTTCCCAGTTTCAAGTTTCTTTCATATAAAAATGTAAAAAATGAATTTAAAGTAATGAGGTACTTCCATGAAATGTACAGGGTGTTTTAAAGAATTGAGTGAGGGAATTGAGACATGAAAAATCAAACTGGAAAAAGAGAAGAGTCTGCTCCATATGAGCTCAGTCAGTACCTATCGCCTCAATCATATATGGCAAGGTATTTGGTTGTGGTGGTGGAAAAGGGTGTGACTGACGAGGTTATGCATTTTATTTCACTTGATGAAGCAAAAACTACCTTCATAAAAGTAGCCTATGATCATGGCTACGAGCCTGAAGAGATAAACAAATCGGATCATTACGATGTCTCCATCTGGAAATGGACTGAAGGCAGATATGAAAAGATATATGGATATTAAATGAGAGATATGCATAAATACGATCTTCATAAACTACTTAAAGAAGAGCTTAAAAATGGCTCAAGTGATCTTGTTACAAGGCCATCCGGACAGGTTGTGCGGAACAGAATAGAGGCTGACATCGGAAAAGAGGAGAATGGCTCTGTTATAGCGCTTGATTTTTCTAAAATAGGAATCATTGATTATTCA
>Ga0180301_10001320_pt1 | contig 19549 bp, 22 predicted proteins | sample GuaBasSediGuay16_FD_121797 | JGI IMG/M metagenome (GOLD analysis project Ga0180301, IMG submission 121797) | Subseafloor sediment microbial communities from Guaymas Basin, Gulf of California, Mexico - Guay16, Core 4569-2, 12-15 cm | ecosystem: Environmental > Aquatic > Marine > Hydrothermal...
CATTGTGCAGAAAGAGCCTTCATGATCCTCCGTAGGTATAAAGATGTTGAGAGAAGTATCCAGAAACTACAGCTAAATGCTGAAGAATTATTGAGAGTTGTCTCAGAGATCCCTGAATTTCCTGTACTCAAAGAGACTTATAGAGAAATTCTCGAAGACGTCATGCATATTGATGCGGCTAAGAAGGTATTGTCATGGGTCAAGAAAGGTGAAATAAAGCTAGTTTGTATAGGCCCGAATAAAATACCTAGTCCATTTGCTCATAATATAATAGTGCAGGGATATAGCGACGTCGTACTAATGGAGGATAGAAGAAAATTGCTACGTAAACTCCATGAACAGGTAATGAAATATTTGCTGAAGAGAACCAATATGAGTAAATGATTCATAGGATACTCTACTTTGACAATGCTTTGGAGAGAATGTTTTCATTAATGTTAAATACGTTTCTTGCAATATCCTTGATGTAATCGTCATTTGGGATTGCTTTTTCAAAACTTATCCTCGCTGAAAGAGCTTGTTTAAACGCCTCCTTCATCACCCTATTTTTGATCTCGCCCTTAGCTATAGCCTCAGCAGTCCTAAATGCTATATAGTATCTGACATAGTTTCTTACAGTTCTTTCTTCTTCGGGGAAAGCCTCTTTAGTTTTCTTAAGGATATTAATAAAGTCTTCTTCTGATTGGAAACCCAAAATAGTTTTAGTAAATGCTATTCTAAGCATTCGTGCAACGGTGTTACTATCTACCTTCTTCTCAGGTGATAGCGCTTCCAAAATCTTCCTAGCTTCGTCATATTCATTATTAACAATACAGTTAATGGCTTTTTCGAACATGATTTCTTTATCAAACAATTTGTTAAATAACTCAGGATAATCTATGTCAAGTCCTAATCCATATTTACCGATTACGTAGAGACTAGCCAGTTCCTTATCATATATATCAGCAGGTAAAGCTTTACCTCTTAACGGCTCGATTTTATATCTACTATAATAATCTTTAACAATCTCAACAAGTGCTTCCCGACCAATATTCTTCATCCTAATTACATCGCCTAGAATGTCTACTATGACTCTTATCCGTTTCTTATATGGATTCTTCTCTCTCATGTTCTCTCATCCTCAAGGCCCTCTCATATTCTCGCTCAAATATCCTTTGTAATGCTATTGCTAACCCCTTTAGCTTAGTATACACTCTCACTTTAACTTTGCTCCTATAGATAATTACTTTAACGTTAGTGGCATTTTCTCCCACAATCATATAGACGAATATCTTTCCTGAACCAATCTTTATCCGTGTAACCCATGCTTCTTTCCAGCGTAGTCTAGCTTCATGCAGGACTTTGTCAAGTATTGAGTAAAGTAGTTCTGGAGTCAACATAGGAGGAAAAACCCTTCACAACTTGACTTAAAATGCTTAAGTATTTCTCTTATCTCTCCAGCTTTTATACCCTATGATCTTTAGTTTACGGCCTGCCTCAAGAAGCCAGCCAGCTAGGATTAAAGCTATTTTGTCTCGCGCCATATCGTAGGGCATTTCTATGCCGTATACTTCTCTTATTGACTCAGCCGCTATCTCCGGATCGATTCTATCTCTAAATCTTTCTTTAAGCCTATTCATTAGCTCATAAACATTAAGCTTACCTTCACGCCTGATGAGCAGACTTAGCTCGTTAAAGTCTTCATTTGTTAAAATTGCTTTCTCTGCTAGTTTTTTGTCCCTACTTCTTGCTTTCCTCCAATAAACCATCAATGGTTTATAGTCTTCGACAATACTGCCATCAGCCAGTAAGGGCTTTTCTTCATCCATTCTCTTTTAGCCTCTTTACAATCCATTCCAGCCTACTTATTAAATATTCTCTCACTTCTTTATCTTCATTACCCAGGCTCTCGGAAAGAATCTCGACAGCCCTAATGATATCGTCTACAATTATCTGCATAACACGTTGTCTTTCATACTCGCCAAGTATGCTTAAAGCCCTAGCTACTGTTGCATCGCTTGGATGAGTTTTACGGTAAATATACTTATTTACAGCCGCTGAAGTAACTCCCAGTTCTTCTGCCAATTGTCTAGTACTTCTTGTTGTGAGCATCACTTCAATTATCTTATATCTAGCATCCTTACTGATCCAGTGTACTAGTTTATGTAAACTCAAATATATCACCATACAACTATAGTGTATAAGTGTTTAGAGTACTTAATAAGGGTGACAATAGTGGTAGCAGAAGCATTAGTATATGACGGTGAAAAAGTTAGTTTATTGAAGAGAAGTGTTAGTATACGTGTAAACGAGGTACTGGTAAAACCTTTATCAGTGTTTATTGGTGGTGTTGAAAACTATATTGTAACAGGAAAAATACCGTTCAAGAGGCCTATTATACTTGGCCATACAGGTATAGGCAGGATCGTTGAAACGGGTTCTCATGCACCCTCAGAGCTCTCGGGGAAAATTACCATAATAAAGCCTGTGACTACTAATGGTGTCCTCGGTATAAATCTTGACGGGCTCTTATCGAAACAAGTTTCCGTACCAATCGATGCTATAGCCAAGACCATTAGTGTGGACGAACCTAAATATGCGATATCATATTATGTGGCGATAGCTAATTATATCTCAAAGCAAATTAAGGAAAAAGACATCCTGATTATAGGTGGAGGGATAACAGGGTTATCATTACTGACTATCACATCTTCCATCAAAGCAGATATAGTAACATTCTCTAGGGAGTCATATAGATTAGCCAGAAGACTTTGTACTACGGTTTTTAGAGACTTAAAAGAGGTTAAGGATAGGTATAGTGTGATATACTATAACCTTCTGACACCCATATATCTTAGCTATATAGGCAATTTTACGAAAGATGGCTGCGAAATATACATAAATCCAATAACAGCCATGTTGTATGGAAAGGCGATCTCTATCCCGTTAGAGCATAAAAGATGTCATGTTATTACGCCTGTACCTGAAGACTCCGACTATGTTGCTAATATGGAGAAAATATGGGATATTATTGGCAGTGAAATAAAGGTGGTCAGAATCGAGTCTATGAAAGAACTTGTAACACTCTTACCAACTAGGCCTTTCGGCATAATTATAGGTCTATCATAGACTTTATGATGTTTAGATAGTCTTTATTAATTCAGCGAGTCTCTTGACTCCTTCCCTAATAGTGACGGGAGGAGGATAACTATAACTCAATCTCATGCTGTTGACTCCACTGCCATCAGGATGAAAACTCTGGCCAGGTACATAAGCAACTTTAAATTTCTCTATAGCAAGGGGCAGTAGCTTCTTTGAATCAAATCCCTCCTTAAATACGTATACAAATACGAAGAACCCGCCAATAGGCTTACTATACCATGTATATTCTGGGAAATATTCATCCATAGCTTCTACCATAGTGTCTCTCTTTTCTTTATACACCTGCCTTAACTTAACTATATGTTTCTCCAAAAGACCTGTTCTCACTGCTTCTGCAAATATGTACTGATTAAGTGTAGGTGAATGAAGGTCTAGATATTGCTTGAGTAATTCGAAACGCCTAGTCAAATCTTTTGGCGTGATAATCCATCCTATTCTAATACCGGGAGCCAATATTTTGCTTGCCGTACTTATGTAAATAACCCTATCTTCTTTGTCAAGAGCCTTCAATGGTGTTGTATCAACTGTTTCATCAAATATAAACGCGCTATACGGATCATCCTCAACCACTATGAGGTCGTATTGACTAGCTATCTCTAAAAGATGTTTTTTCCTATCCAAAGACATCGTTAATCCTGCAGGATTATGGGCTACTGGTATCGTATAGATGAATTTCGGCTTCTTTCCTCTTTTAATTAACTTTTTAACCGTCTCTTCTAACGCCAAAGTCTTCATGCCATGTTCATCCATCTTTATTCCAGTGATGTCTGCGCCAGCTAGCTTAAATGCTCCGAGAGCTGCAAGATAGCTAGGAGACTCTGTAATCACTTTATCCCCGGGCGAAATGAATGCTCTTGCAACCATATCTAAAGCTTGTTGACTACCAGTGGTAACTATAATATTATCGAGGTCTGTCTTGATCCCTCTAATCTTATACATTAGCTTAGCTATCTGCTCCCTTACTTCGTAAACTCCTTGAGTCTCACTATATTGTAGACTAAAATCACCCTGTTCCTTGATCACTCTAGAAGCTATTTCAATAAGCTCTTCTCTAGGAAAATATCTAGGATCAGGAATACCGCCAGCAAAACTTATAATGTCTTTAGCCCTCTTTACGAGTTTGAGAAGCTCTCTAACTTCAGAAGCTTGTATACTTCTAACTCTAGGATTGATAAGGTTATCAAATCTATTAGCCAAAATTTATCCACCACACTTACATATTTGGAAAAAGAGGGAAATAAAGAAGAGCCCTAAAGTGGGATAAAGGTGGAAATGGAGGTCAATACAATCAAGAAGAAGATACGTAGGGGTTTAATCAGAATCGCATATATCTACCCAAGTGTATACGAAGCAGCTATTTCAAGCATTGTCTTCCATATGATATACTACTATGTTAATGAACTCTATAATGATGTTTACCTAGAGAGATTCGTGTTAAAGAGACTGTCTGGGAGAGAGCCTCCTCCCAAAAGCTTGGATACGGGCTCGCCTTTACGTGACTTTCCTTTACTCATTGCTAGTATACACTATGAACCCGACTATGTACACTTAATAAGGATATTGGAATCCGGAGGTATACCCGCCTTCCGTTCAGAAAGAGAGAGAAGACATCTGCTAGTTATAGGAGGCCCTGCTCCCATGGCCAACCCGGCGCCAATATATGATATTGCCGATGTAATAGTTGTCGGAGAAGTAGAGCCCCTACTACCTAAGCTCATAGAAAAGTTTATAGAGTGCCAAGATGAGCCAGAGAAATTCCTCGAGGAATTAGCTGGTATTGATGGATTTCTTGTCCCAAAGATAAATGATTCAGTGAAAAGGGTTTGGGAAAAATCTATCAACACAAGCTTCTATCCTGTAAAACAAATACAACATGTTGATAAAGAGCCTGTTTATGGCAGGGGAGTATTAGTTGAAACAAGTAGAGGCTGTCCATTATGGTGTAGGTTTTGTATGGAAACAAGATTATTTAAGCCATATAGGTGTAGGTCTTTTACCAGACTTAAGGAAATTGTTGAGGAAGGCATTAAAGTAAATAATGTTAATAGAGTTGTCATCTACTCTTTATTCTATCCGGGTAATAGGGATGAAAAGAAATTTATGGAGTTCTTAATTGATAACAATATTAAGGCATCGCTCCCATCAATGAGGTTGGATCGTTTAAATGAAGAGATCTTGGAGCTCATTAAGAGCTTAGGCCAGAAAACCATAACTATAGCTCCAGAAAACGTTAGTAAATATGGTGTTCAAGTACTCTCAAAGTATTTTAATGTGAAAGACCTAGTCGATAAACCAAAATTGATCATAGATAAAGAATTTGATGTTAAAGCATATTTTATTCTGGGGGTTAAAGGAGAGACTCTAGACGATATTAAGACGAATATAGAGTATATAAGAAACTTAGCAAATCATGCCAAAAAGAAGAAAAGAAGCGTACGAATAACCATAAACCCATTAATACCAAAACCCTGGACAGCCTTTCAATGGATAGGCATGATCGAGCTAGATAGAGCTAAAAACATTGTATCTTATGTCTCTAACGAGCTGAAAGGTCTTGTAGACACAAGGCCATTACATATCAATTGGGCATGGATACAGGCATCAATAGCACTAGCTGACAAAGATATTGCAAAAACACTTGTTGTCTGGGCTAGAGAAGGCGGAGACCTAGGTGCTTGGCGACGGGCACTAAAAATCACGTCTTATAAGACTGACTATGTGTTTAAAGGACTAAATTATGGAAACCCATTGCCCTGGAGCAATGTTGTATTAGACAAATATGTTGAAAAAGTACTTGAAAAGGAATATGAATATATTAGAACACTCATAAAAACATAATGACCCAAAGTCAATGCTTACTAAAAACTTTTAGTCCTCTCCCAAGTCTTAGATGAGCCTCAGCTAAATGTCCTGCAGCAAGTGCTGCTAGAAGATTTAACTCTCCTGCTAATACAGCTGATGCAACAATTTCTGCAAATTTTTTAGCATTAACTCCAGGAGGATCCCCGCCGCCAAATACACCTAGTATCTCTAAAGCCTCTCTTTGAGTCGGGAGATGCGTCCCGCCGCCAACAGTTCCAACCTCTAGGCTAGGTAATGTTACTGAGATATAGAGGTCGTTATTTCTCATCTCAGCCCATGTATATCCCATACTGCTTTCAACCACCTGTGCAGCGTCTTGGCCTGTAGCAATAAATATTGCAGCAATAATGTTTGCATAATGAGCGTTAAAGCTTAATGATCCTGCTCTTGCGCTTCCAAGGAGATTCTTCCTTATGTTTACCTCGACAATATCTTCGGGAGTAGTCTTGAGTACTTCTTCTACGACATCTCTTTTAACAATGGCTTCAGCAACAATAGTTTTCCCTCTCCCATGAAGCATGTTTATAAGTGCTGGCTTTTTGTCAGTACACATGTTACCGCTTAGAGCTATATACTTGATTTGTTTTGGAAAGTTTTTCATAATATATTTACAAGCTTTATCTGTAGCTATAGTAACCATATTCATGCCCATAGCATCGCCGGTTTTATAGATGAATCTCAACCAAACATTATTACCCATAATGTAAGGCTCGATTCTTTCAAGCTTTCCATAACGCGTTGTTGATTCTGCTTCACGTTTTATTTCATTAAAGTTTTCTTTAACCCAGTTAACAAGCTCTATAGCCGTCTCCACGTCTGGAGTCCAAAATAGGGGTGCTCTTGTCATTCCGTCATATAATATTTTGGCTTTAGCACCGCCACTCAATGTAATTGCTTTACACCCTCTATTCACTCCTGCAACTAGAGCTCCTTCTGTAGTAGCTAATGGTATGAAGTACTCCCCTTTGGCATAATCACCCTCTATCTTTAATGGGCCAGCTATTCCTAAGGGTATTTGTACAGCGCCTATAGGATTCTCAATATTTCGTCCAACTACTTCTACAAAATCAATTATAGTTGAGCCTATGGAGGGCAGAGATACATTTAACATTTTTTCCAACGCTTTCCGTCTTACAAGAGTCGCTACGTTAGCGTTGCCCATGAACTTTTCAAGTTCATGGAAAGGTATTTCTCCTTTTACTACTTTTTCAACATATTTTTCAATATCATTCTTGCTTATCACTAATCCCACCTATCACGGGCCTAAACTTTATTGCGTAATGTATTATCCCTGTTTCTCCATCCTCATTAATTCTCCTAAGCACAGGCTCTACAATCATACCTTCTTTAATTTCAGATGGATCGATGTCAGTTAATTGGGTTAATATCCTAGCTTTACTATTAATCAGTTCAACCATGGCTATAATTATTGGTTTGTATTCTTCGAATCCCTCGGGAGCTGAGTAGATTACTGTCCAGGTAACTACTCGGCCCGGCTCCAGGAGATCCACTTCTTCGGTATCTCTTGAACCACAGTACCTGCATATTTTTGATGGAGGATAATTTATTCTACCACATGCTTTACATCTAGTTCCTCTTAGAAAGTAGTGTCCAGGTTTTTCTCTCCAAAATCTAGGTATCGAGAACCTCATGCTAACCACCTAGATCCTCTTTATAAGCCTCCTAAACTTTGAGTAAAGACCATAATCTATAACCTTCTTCCTCTTTAAATAATCATCAACTTTTGGCGCCTTATCCTTCTTTTCCTCAATCTTATCAGTAACTACAATGCTAAAGGCGTCGCTTCCCGCACCACTACCAAATGGAGCTAATAGGATTCTCTGCCCTGGCTTAGCTTGGTCAAGCACTTTCGCGAGCCCTATTAGTGCTGACGAATTATAGCTATTGCCTATATAGGGTGTTACGAGGCCTGGTAAAACTTTTTCCTTTGGAATACCTAGTTTCTTAGCCACACGCAACGGGAATGTACCGTTGGGTTGATGGAATATTGCATAGTCGAAGTCATTTATGGAAAATCCTGTCTTTTCTAATAAGCCTTTAACAGCATTCTCTATGTGATGGAAATATGCTGGCGCGCCTGTAAACGCTTCACCATGCAATGGATAGGGCGAATGATCTCTTCTCCAGAAGTCAGGTGTATCTGTGACATACGTGTAGCTAGCTTCAAATACTGCTGCAGCCTCATTAGCCGGACCTATTATTAGAGCTGTGGCTGCAGAAGAAGCTGTAAACTCTAGTATGTCTCCGGGATTTGCCTGGGCTGTATCAGAGCCTATGACTAGCGAGTATTTAATTAATCCTGATGCAACCGCGCCTATACTAATCCTGATCGCTTCTCCAGCGGCTCTACAGGCAAATTCCAAGTCAGTAGCCATGGTAGAGGGCGTTATGCCTAGTGCTTCTGCAATTATTGTGGCAGAAGGCTTGACTGCATATGGCTTAGATTCCGTGCCAAACCACACGGCTCCTATGTCTTTAGGGTTTATTCCCGCTCTGAGTAGAGCATTCCTAGCCGCTTCCCAGCCCATTGTAACAGCGTCTTCATCTCTACCTGCAACAGATTTTTCAATAACGTTGAGCGTCTTAGGGGTTTCAGAGGCAAATCCCCAGATACGAACCATTTCTGTTAATGGAAGCCTGTATATGGGTATATATGCCCCCCAGCCGATGATTCCTGTTTTTTCCTCAGGATCCAAATTAAAACACCATTCACTTAGCCCTTCTTGAATTATAACTATAAATAGATTTGTCTAAAAATTATTTTCTAACATAAAGCCTACCAAACAGCTAATGGTCGGACTCGGTTTCTATAATCATGAAGGATCTTCTTTTACTAACTAGTACCTAGGAAACTCGTTAAAAATAACATTATCCTCGAGAGAAGCTTATACGTACTTATACATAATTTAAACATATAATACGGGAATTATTAACTATGATTCCAAGAATATATTAAGATACCGTGATATTGAGGAAGAGAGCCTATGGCGCTAGAGACGCCATTCATACCTTCACCTTATAGTGTTATTAAAACGGCACTGGACATTGCACGAGTAGGCAAACATGATATTTTCTATGACCTGGGAGCTGGTGATGGTAGGGTGGTTATTGAGGCTGCTCAAAGAGGAGCGTATTCTATTGCAGTAGAACTAGATCCTTTTCTCGCCGAGGTTATCCGTCAGAAAGCTAAAGAGTTAAAGCTTGAAGATAGGATAAGAGTCATTGAGGCAAGTTATTATGATGTCTATTTAGGCTATGCTACTGTAATATATACTTATCTTTATCAGAGTATTAATGAGAAGCTTTCTGAGAAGTATGAACGCGAGCTGAAAATAGGTACGAGAATAGTCACTATAGACTTTCCTATACCTAATTGGGTTCCAGTAAAAATAAAGAGATTACTAGACGACTCTGGTATTGTGAGAACCATATTCCTTTACATAATAGGCGTAAGCAATCCCTCGGCTTTAATGAGGAGAATTCAAGTACTTGACTACAAAAGTATTTTGAGGAACTTAGGATGGAGCTATTAAAGGTATTGGGTGTATTTAGCAACAACAGGGTAGTATACTCTGTATCAAACATTGTGCCTACACTAGGATACATAGCCTTCGGCGTCATAGATAGAGGAACCAATGTGCTACAAGTAAGACCTACAACCATATGCCCCTTGAACTGCATATTCTGTAGTGTTGACGCAGGACCTTATAGTAAGCATAGATGGGCAGAATACATAGTAGACCCCAAGACCGTCATTGAAACCATAAGGTATGCTATCATATACAAGGGTGGCGGTATTGAAGCACTCATAGACACCATAGGCGATCCTTTGACATACCCTTGGTTAATAGATCTCGTGAAAGAGCTTAAGAGAATACCTGGGGTATCATCAGTGGCTTTGGAAACGCATGGAGCCTTACTAACTGAATCTATGGCATTAAAGCTTGAGAAAGCTGGTTTGGATAGAATAAACTTGAGCATAGATACACTTGATCCTAAGAAAGCTAAATATCTTCAGGGAGTTCAATGGTTTGATGTAAGTAGGGTAAAAAGAGTCGTTGAGTTCATCGTCAAAGAGACTAGAATAGATGTCCATATAACTCCCTTATGGATTCCTGGAGTCAACGATAATGATGTAATAGAGGTTGTTAAATGGGCTATAAAGATAGGCGCTGGTAAACGATGGCCCCCGGTCTCCATACAGAAGTATAATGTTCATAAGTATGGGCGTAAAGTTCCGGGAGTTAAACCGTTAAGCTGGAGGAAATTCTGGGATAAAATATCAGAGCTTGAGAAACAACTAGGAATAAGACTAAGATGGAGTATGGAAGAATGGGGTATGAGGTATACTAAAAGAATCCCGATACCATATAATAGAGGCGACAGGATAGCTGTTAAAGTGATTGGTAGAGGATGGCTTAAGGGAGAATATATAGGTGTGCCTATAGAGAAGGAGAAGAGAATAATTGCACTTTCCAGGTTCAAAGGAAGGATAGGCGATACAGTTCTCGCCGAAATAATAGACAATAAAGACGGATTATTTATTGGAAGAGTTTTAAGTAAGTATTGAGTACAGAAAACAAAATTCAATTGCCAACTCATGTTTCCCGAGCATAGAAAAGTATGCGAGTCTCCCAAGAAGCTGTGTAGTTATTCCCATCAACATTACAAGATCTAATGGGGCCCCAATACTTTCTCTCAAGCTGCTTGCAATAATTCTTAGTTCATCAATATCTTCGTAAAATGCCTCACTGGTTCCTTTCTACGACTCTCTCAATACTAACATTCATACTAGCTCCAAGATGCCAACGGCATATGTGCTTAGTTGTTTAGTAATAATCTTTATTTCAAGACGAGAGAATAGAGAATAATTATCCCATAATAACTACTTTGTTTCCTCCTTCGCGTTTGATTTGTTTAAGGAGTTTATGTGCTCTCGTTCTTGCGGGAGTGCCATAGTATGCTTCTCTACGATCTCTGGCTGGTTTAGCTAACACGTAATCATAGATAGCGACTATCGATATTCTTGCCCCCAATTTATTGATTTCATTCTTAATTCTCTCTAAATCTCTCCTTAGCTCTTCGGGATGAACATAAGGTATTTCTATGATGGCTTCTTCTGTGCCTCTCTGCCAGTCTAGACCATAAACTATTACTCCCTGCCATTTCCTAGCGAATTCCTCAACAAGATGTGATAATGTGCCTGTAACAATGTTTGGCGAATATTCGCTTAAGCCGTGCTCCTTAACATATTCTTCAAACTTATCAAGATCTAGGACAACAATAGTTCCCTCAACAAGTGTCAGAGTGAGATGAGGCCTATCATCCCCCTTTCGGTCCAAGGCTGCCCACTTCATCATTCAGATTTATAGTCTTGCTTAAGCGACTTTTATCATTTTACCTACATAGAAACCTATTATAACTCTACATTAACAGACATAATTGTGATGATAGATTAGGTCTGGGGGTAGCAAAAAGACCGCTTAGTTAAAAAAACAGGGTTTAAATACGTGGTTTTAGACAGCCTAGCTCTTTAAGTTTTTTAGCTATTTTCACTACAGCTTCTTCGACTTCATGCTCCTCTTTAGCGCCAGTAATAACCATTTTCCCGCTACTAAATATTAACAACACTACTCTAGGATCTCTCATACGGTGGATTAATCCGGGGAACTGTTCAGGCTCATACATACTATCTTCTAGTAGATATGCAGCTCTTTCGAGATTCACTTGCGCATGAATATCTCCTGACGCAACAATATTCTGAACCTGGATTTTTGGCCTACCCGTTATAACAATACCATATCTCCTCAAGAGCTGAATGATCCTTTTAACTGCTTGAATAAGCATCTGAGTACTTTTTGCACCTGTAACAACCATTTTCCCTGATTTGAATATTAAAGCAGTAGTTCTAGGTCTATCTAGTCTTAGAATAAGTCCAGGAAACTGATCTGGCTGGTATGTAGCATTTGGCACACTATGCTCTATCGCATTAAGATCCAGTTGTTGTTCTAGAATTACTGTTGCAACAATGTTTTCTATCCGAGTAGTAGGCCTTATCTCAAGACCACTGCTCAAACCCTAAACACCCCCCCTTTAAACAAGTAGATTAGGGACTTATAAAAAGTATTTTAAAAAGATTTAATCGGGAGAAACTACCTATAGTGTACATAAGAATGATAATTGGGCTGAATCTTTAAGTTATAGTTTTCTGTGTCAAACTTTGTCTTTCTATATCTTTTAACGCTATTAAGTATGTTGAAGGTTTGTAAACTATAATGTCTTAACGAGTTTGCTGGTGACTGCTGGGTTCCCGAGGGGAGCCCCATGGGGCTCCCGTAGGCGGCCCAGCGGAGACCGTGATGATCCCATCCGTAGCAGATACAGAATAACACAACTCGAAAAATGAAGCTACGGATAAGGTGAACGGCTTCGGCTGAAGCTCTGATGAAGTTTCCTGACACTGATATAGTTTTCAAGACATGTAAATACCATAGCAATCTTCTTATTCTTCGAGTATTGAAGATAACTGTGATAGTTTAGGTAGTGGTAAGATGCCTTCACCTTCTATTATTGCATACGGTATAGCTTCTTCGATTATGCCGAATTCTCTTACATAGGGTGAGAGATAGCTGTTTTTAGCAAGAGAAATTCTGGTGCCTGCCTGGTAAGCTCCGAGAGATGGCAATATTATTAATATCCCGCCTTTACTTAATGGTACCTTTAGGAAACAAGAAACCTTAGTTAATAACCCTAGTTTGTCAACTAATGCTACACTCGGATGCTCGTGACCTATGATAATAATGTCTCCTTCTTCATCAACAACTACATGGCCGTGTGTAAATAAGATCTTGACGTTATTTACGAATTCAACATGATACATAGTTAACTCGATACCATATTCCTTTAATATTATGGGGAGAAAGTTGTCGTGATTACCTCTTATCAATATTAACTCTTTTGTTTTATTGAGCAAATACTCTATCAGCTGTCTCACTTCTATTCGCTCCTGTTTACTCAGTCTATCAAAGGAGTGCTTGAGGTCTCCATTAATTATTATTTTAGACACGTTTCTCCCGATAATCGAGAATACTTTGTCTAAGACCTTAAAGATCTTTTTCAACTGGGCTCTTGGTATGAAAACTCCTTGCCTCGCCATTTCCTCTTCGAAACCTAAATGTGTATCAGCAAACACTAAGATATCTTTGCTAGGAATGTATAGAACCGGCATAGCAGCTACTATATTAATGCCTTTCTCAATCTCATAGAATTTTGCCAAGCAACCCCACCTAGTCAGTAAAAATGATAAAAGTAGCGGGCCCGCCGGGATTTGAACCCGGGACCTACGGGTTTCTCCACCAGCCTGGTTAAGAGCCTCGGCCAGCCAGGCTATCCGCCGCTCTACCAGGCTGAGCTACGGGCCCACTTCATTTCATAGAGACTATTATAGTGGGCTATTTATTTTTATCGTTATTTATTCTTACTCAGCCTATCGACCCCTCTTCATATGCCTTAAGGGCATCAGACTATGTCGGCTTCAGCATCACTATGTATATCTCTAAACCTGGTATAATAGCGGTTTTACTTCATCAGGCAATTCTTCTTCCTTTAAAACCTTGTATGTTAAGGGAGGCTTTCTAGTCTTGGGTCCAACTACTATGTATTTTGATGGATCATTAGTGTCTCTACTTTTTAATGCTCTAACTTTTACATACCAGCCATCTTTTCTTTCAACATAAATATATTTTCCATGCTTCCCTCCCATGATATCAGGCCTCTTTCTGATAATATAGTTGTTAGTCGTTGTTATTAGATTGAAGAATAGATTTATTTATTTAACTCTCTTTAACAAACCACGTGCTATGATCTCTTAAGGTAAATGTAGATAATATTCTTGATTAACTGGATAAGATACTCAGAAATAGTCTTTAGCCCAAGTTTACTCTTTCCTTTAACCCTAGACCGAAATATATAGGGTACGTCACAGACTTTTGCTTGAGGATTCTTAACCAATATTTCCAACAATATTTTATAGCCTATAGGCATTATCCTAGGATTGAAAATAAGCTTTTTCTTTACACCGAAAAAACCACTTAATGGGTCGCTTGTCTTTCTAGCAGGTGGGAGAAACAGTTTAGCTAAAAACGTGGCGACAACGCTTTCAAGGAGCCTGACTTTACTCCAGCCTATAATGCCTCCTCCTTTAGTGTATCTTGATGCTACGACTATATCGCAAGAACTCTTGAGGAGATTGTTTATCTCAGGTATCTTTTCTGGTGGATGCTGTAGGTCAGCGTCCATAACAATAATGTTTTCACATTTAGCTCTCTTGGCACCATAGATTATTGCTGAAGCTAGCCCCTTCTCCTTATACCGGACATATACTCGTACATTATACTTTTTACTCAACTCTTTGGCAACAAGCCATGTCCCATCAGGACTATTATCGTCGACAACAATGATTTCGTAATCTATGTTATTCTTCGTGGCTACTTCATGAATTAAGGGTATTAGCGTAGATATATTTTCTCTTTCATTATATGTGGGGATTACTATTGATAGGCAAGAAGACATAGAAGACCACGCTTTTAGTCTTTCATAGGCGACCAAGTAAATAGTCTGCCAAGGATATAGTTTGCTAAAAAGCCTAAGACTATGCCGATGAAAGCAGCTATACCTATTTTTACGCCAAAGAAGCCGGTTAATATGAATATGCTAGATAGTTGTGAAAGGAGACTAGCAATACTTACGCCGTGGTACTTTAAGTATCTCTTTAATATGCTCATAGGTTTTCTAGGCAGGTTCATATCTCTAAAAGTCCATAACTCGTGAAGTATAAAGTTAGTTGTTAGGCTGACTTCAAATCCGGTAAAACCAGGTATTAGGAGAAAGAACATGTTTTTACTCTGTATATCTAAAAGCATTGATGTTAATTCAACTACACTAACATTTACTATGCTACCTAGTAAGCCTACTAATGCAAACTTCAATATTCTCCACGGCTCTCTGATAGCTAATAGTAAAGGATACGGTAGTTTACTATAAATGTTAACAATGTAATAAACTAATGGAATATCATAGGATAGTTCTATGACCCTTGTAGCATTAGATAATATTGTGTTAACATCATTAAATTCTTTAAGATCCTTTATAAGACCTCTTTTAAACACGATCAGGTATCCTCTAGGATGCCCTGTTAACTTCTTTAATATATCAAGCCCGCCTAGCCTCGTCAACAACCTACTTAATATACCAATGGGCTTAACTACGACTATTACTGCATCCGCTATTTTCAGCATGTCAAGAATCTTAGGGATTATTAGATCGGCTAAGAGATTATTTATGTCAGGTATTATTGCAATATACTTTGCTTTACTATTCATCAATACTTTTGATAAATCCTCATAACTTACAGCATCTTGTCTTTCCCTAACAATACCTGTCTTCTTAGCCAATCCCGTATCAACTATTATTTTCTCTAGGAGCTTACTGTACGCCATTTTGATAACCAACTACATAATACATATCCCTATAGCTAGCCCATAAATTTATTTCTAGAAAATATAATTCTATATGAACAGATAACATTCTAGGTGCAAACACTGTGAGTGATGAATGGCTTCAGTTAATTAACGAGATCAAGAATTGTAAAAAATGTCCTTTAAGCAAGTATAGGAGAAACCCTGTTCCAGGAGAAGGCCCGAGAGATGCAGATATAATGATTATTGGAGAAGCGCCTGGCGCTAAAGAGGATGAAGAAGGAAGGCCTTTTGTTGGCGCTGCAGGTAAATTATTGACAACATTACTTGAGTCGATAGGGCTGAAACGTGATAATGTATATATTACGAATGTTGTTAAGTGTAGGCCGCCGAATAATAGGGATCCTACTGAGGAAGAGATCAATACTTGTTTGCCTTATTTGATGAAGCAGATAGCCATAATAAAGCCAAAGATCATAATAGCCTTGGGAAGGCATGCCGCGAGAACTATATTCAAGCAAGCAGGACTTGTCTGGAAAAACATGAGTACAATGCATGGAAAAGTCTATGAAGGAACCATAAATGGTCATAAAGTGATAATTATCCCTACTTATCACCCGGCTGCTGCACTATATAAGCCTAACTTGAAGGCTATTTTAGAGAAAGATTTTACTGTGGTCATAGCCAGCGTTCTAAGAGACAAGGAGAAGAAAAGACAAAGATCATTACTCGATTTCCTTAAATAGCCTCTTCTCGGAGCTAATCACCTCACCACTAAATCTGCCAAGTATGTATCCTATAACAAGTGCTGCTATAACTGCTATAGCTAGAAGTGATAATAATCCATAATAGTCTTGGCTAATGACTATATTATATTGTTTTGTACAAGCCTGTATCTCATTTACTGAATACTCGAGAATCTTGCCATAAACAAGTAGATTCAATAATGCCGTTGAGAGTGTGGCTAGGCTTTCGTTCTCAGTAGTGATATAGAACTCTAAGGCAGTATATCCCGATGGAAGTATAGTGCTATAGTACATGTGATAGTACTCGAGTAGGCGGACAATATCTCTCCTCAAATCCTCATATATGAGGTCACTTAACAAAGCATACCTAGGATCAGAGAGGATCACATTACTTAAATCTCTTTGAAGCCATAGAATTCTCGAGAAGACCGTTATCTCGTTAGAGCTTATGTTCATGAAACTCAATAAGCTGTTAACATAGTCTTCAGCATCAATATACCCGTAGACTTCTAAAAACTTTGCAAACGACTTGAGTAAACCCATTTCATCTTCAAGAACACTTCTCAATACATTCAGATCTATTTTTGGTGAAGAAACATTAAGGTATAGGAGCTTAAGCCACTGCCCGGCAGTATCTAGTCTCGCTAATGCCATAGACATGTTGGTTGCAAAATACAAAATATTCTGTTCAGTTACACCTTTTTCAGCAACATCCTTAGCCCTTTCAAACAATATTATTGAATCATAATATCTTTCTAGAACATTCAATAAAACATCTAATCTGTATAAGGTTAGCTCCGAGATGCTATCATTTAAGGCTTTTTCTATTAAAGCCTTAATAGTTGTTAAATTGCCTAGATAGTAATCGATCCATTTATTAGCCTTAAATGCTCCCTCATAAAACTCGCTTATTATGTATGATGATAATATGTTCCAGTATGCATAGAAAGCTCTACTAGCTGCTGTATAGTATTGTTTCAAACTACGATACTTTATCGATTCATTAAGGCTTTTAAGGCCTATGCTGTAGTACAGAGAGGATATTCTGTTTAATCCTAACTGATTAATCCTTTCTATCAAGATCATGCTTTTATTAAAATGCTGCTCCCAGGCCGCGTCAAAGATTTTTAACACATTGGCCGGTATGTCTCTTAATAACTCCTCAAACCTAGCATCATATCGGGGTAATAACATTCTTCCACTAAACTTTTCATAAGCGTCAATAATAGTTACGACAGGATAATAGTATTCTTCCCTCATAGATGGATAATAAGGTGCTAGTACTCTTCTATATCCAGCCCTAACGGCAACTTCATACTTTTGCCTTAGCCCTGAAACATTCCCTATAATCCCATTGGGTGCAACAAGGCCTGTCCCCGTTGAAAGACCATCCCATTGATCCCCTCTTAATAGTAGTGTGAACGCTAAAGTGAATAACAATGTTGCACTCAAACCACTTACATCGATATTCTCGGGTATTTTTATAATATAATTGAAATCATTGTGTCTTGTATGAGCTATTCTTGCCGCCATCCATGATGAGAAATTTGCTGAGACGACGACATCTGCAGAAGCTTTTTCAGAAACAATGACAGAGCCATTGCCCCTAGTTATCGCTATTTTTAACTTCACTGCAACACCCCTCCCTTCTTTATCTACAGCTAGGCCATCAATCTCTATTTCCCTACCCATATTACTTGATGCTGCAATAGGATTGAGTATTGATGCAATTATAAGAGATAACGCTATGAATGTAGCAAATAACCTTATGCAACAATTCATTAACAATACACCCTTCCTGAATCTAAGCTATTAATATAATCACGTGTTAATAGTTTATAGCTACTGAACTAAAATATAGTATATAGCCGAGGGTTCGGTTTGTCTCAAAGAGAGCACATAATCCAGTATCTAAAGAGGCGGGCGGAGGAGTTACGTAGAGAATTAGAGATTATAGAGTATTTGCTAAGAATACTTGAATCTAATCCTTTTCCTTTAAATCCAGATACAAATAATTTAACCATAACAAAAGATCTTGATGGCATAAAGATCTCTTTACCGAGGCCATTATCGTTGGATAGTGTTGAAGGAGAGTACTTGATCTCTCGGCTGGATGAGCTCATAGGAAATAGGTATGTATTGTTAAAAGACCAAAATGGAAGACTAAGAGGAATATTTTTGAAAGGAAGAATAGATGAGAAAATGTTGATTGAAATAAGATCAGTATTAAAAACTATATTGTAAAAGCAATCAGCTTTTATAGTCATGTAGGTATATTAGCTAAAGGGATCTAGTATTCTTTCAATATTCTTTAAGGCTTAAGTCTCTAAGTGGTTGTGACAATATTAATACCGTTCTGTTATATCTCTATTTGCGGCGTATATAAAGAATAAGCTTTATATAAGGCTTATTCTTTATATAACTTTGAGGCATGTATAAAGAGGGGCTATTTATCATGGTAGGTAAACTCCCTTCATTATTATTGGAGAAACACATATTCTCTCGATTAGATGTACATGATCCTACAGTAGTCAAGCCTATGGTTGGAGAAGATGTTGCAGTAATAGAGTTAGATAGTGACAAGGCTCTTGTTATACATTCTGATCCTATTACGGGTGCTGTAGAGCTTCTTGGGTGGCCTACAGTTAATACTGCAAGCAATGGTGTTGCGGTAATGGGTGCTAAACCTTGGTGGTTACTATCAACACATTATTTTCCTGAAGATGCTGATGAGGTACTAATTGACGAAATAACCTCACAAATTTATCAAGTAGCTAAAGAATTCAAAGCAAAGATTATAGGAGGATGTTCTGGATATACTCTAGGTCTCAAAAGATCATTGATGTCAATGACTGTTATGAGTGTTGTTGAGAAGGATAAAAATAGTTAGGATCGAAGGTACAAGACCAGCTCCTAACTAGACCTAGTTTTTAATTAAATCTGTAGCAAGAACTTCAGCTCTCACAAGTACGGTCAGGCTGGTTGGTATGGGTGCTAAAGATAGTGTCCTCAAACCTGTATCGAGGAGTGAAAGATTTTACAAGGGTATAGATCTCTATTTACTATGGGCTGGAGGAAATACATGCTTAGCAACAATATTTACCGGAGGTATTATCGGTCCTAAGCTAGGTTTGCTATACTCTATCATAATAATACTAATCGCATCAACTATAGGGGGTCTTTTCTTAGGCTTAATAGCATTAATTGGTGAGCGAAAAGGCCTACCAACAATGGTATTATGTAGACATGTAGTTACAATAAAAGGATCGTATATAGCTTCATTACTTAATACTATTCAGCTTA
>Ga0180301_10001321_pt1 | contig 19549 bp, 16 predicted proteins | sample GuaBasSediGuay16_FD_121797 | JGI IMG/M metagenome (GOLD analysis project Ga0180301, IMG submission 121797) | Subseafloor sediment microbial communities from Guaymas Basin, Gulf of California, Mexico - Guay16, Core 4569-2, 12-15 cm | ecosystem: Environmental > Aquatic > Marine > Hydrothermal...
AAATACGTCACTATCATTTAACACACACTCGCCCATTACGTCACTATCCGCTACACTGGATCTAAACAAAGTTATCGTAGGTACTGCTAGTAAGTCATATTTGATTCTTGGTTTAGGAGATTATATACTAAAGAAGGAAGAACCCATTGACCTAAGTACCAGAGAACTTCAGCCCCTAACTATTCATGTTATTACAGCTAATGGGACAGCCGTAGCTAACGCTAAAGTTGAAATATATGACATTAGAGGTGTTCTGGTAGCCGAGGGATTTACTGATACTAATGGGACATATAGAGTAGATTTCATCCTTCCTGGCACTTATAACATATCAGTACAACCACCAGTCGATTATCTTGAGAAAGTATCGAAAATAGTATCAATAACTAAAGAAACACGTGAGATTACAGTAGCGTGTAATTACGCTGCTATAAATGTGTACTTCAATATTCTTGATTCTGAAACAAAGAGAGGTATTGAAGAGAGCGTGAGCTTCACCCTCAGCAACCCAGAGACCTTCATGAAGTATGAGATCACAAGCAAGAATTCCTCTTTCTACTTGAAACTGTTGCCTGGACAATACAGGATATCCATAGCACCCAGTCGGTACATAGTAGGAAAGCCGCTCTATCAAGAGCTGACAACATACATTAATGTACCAAAGGATAGAAACATAACTTTATACCTCACACGCAATACGTTCAGACTAACCCTGAGATTTATAGATAACGAGACACGTGGTCCGCCCAAGGAGTCCGTTCAGGCACTACTTTACAAGGAAGGAAAGCTCATTGCAAGTTCTGTAATATCTACTTATAAAAATACATTAACGTTAACATTAAGGGATAAAGGTACATTCATACTCGAAATAACGCCTTTGCCGCCTCCTAATGAGGAACCATACTACGTGAGCAATACATACACAATAAATGTAACAAGTGACATGCAGGAAGTGATTTTCCTGTATCCTAATCACATGAAATTAACCCTAAATGTTATAGATAAGGATACGGGCGGCCCGCCCCTAACTTCTATTAAAGTTATGGTAGACAATAGATACGCTACAACACTGCCAGCCAATACCTCATACGTAGTGCTTGAAGTTACTAAAGGTATACATTCTCTAACACTCGTACCTATGCCAGAGTACAGCTATCTTAAGATACCTCTCTATAACATTACAAGGCTAGATATCAGAGTAGTTAGGGAGACTACATTAAACGTATCCCTTACGAGAATATACATGAAGGTAGAGCTAAGTATAAGGGACTACTACACAGGAGGAGGACCAGCAGAAAAACTAGCACTAATGATTAACGGTAATAAAGTAGCTGAAATTCAGCCGAATGCATCAGCGCCAGTATTATTCACTGCGTACTTACATGTAGGGGAGAACATTATTCAGCTAAAAGGTAGGTACATATATTCTGACTACATTAAAAAAGTAAACATAGTGAATGCTACCGCGATCGATATTGATCTCCTACGCAAGCTCTTCACGATAAAAATCGTAGTTGTTAATGACATAGGGCAGAAGCTAAGTGGAGGCGTGGCTGAAGCGAGGGGTATTAACTTAAGGTTTGAGGCTACAAGCAGCATTGTTGATGGCGAGGTGTACCTTAAGCTGCCTTTCGGAATGTACACTATTGAGGTAATACAGCCAGGGTATGAGAAGTATGTCGTAGAGAAGGTAGTAGATCACGATGAAGAGATGTCTGTTGTGCTGTACCCGAGATTAACTACACTATTAACCAGATACTTACCTGTGCTTGTTGGTGTTAGCGTTATAGCAGCAATAATAGCGCTGATATTTAAGTATAGGGCTAAGATTAAAAGCTTAATAACCCCTGAGGAGGAGTTATTTTGAATCTGAGTTTAGAGGTCGGACTTGAAGCACGAAGCTTATATTTTTAACAGCAAGTCTTATGTGGTGATGGTATGTCGTTACCTGAGGAATTAATTAAGGTTATCGAAATTACCCGAGCCCACAACAGGTGGAGGAGGTTCGAGTGCATAAATCTAATAGCTTCAGAGAATGTCATGTCTCCACTTGCTGAAGCAGCTTACTTTACTGACATGATGCATAGGTATGCTGAGGGAAAGCCTAGGAAAAGGTTCTATCAAGGCAACACATACACGGACGAAATAGAGTTACTTGTAATGGATTTGATGAGTAAGCTACTTAATGTTAAGTACATAGAACCTAGACCTATTAGCGGTACGATCGCAAATGCAGCGGTATTTAGAGTCCTCGGGCAGCCAGGAGATCAAGCACTAATAGCTCCTGTTCAAGCAGGCGCCCACGTATCACACACTAAGTTCGGCACATTGGGTGCGCTAGGAATTAAACAGATAGAGCTCCCCTTCGACCTAGAGAATTGGAATATCGATGTAGATAAGGCCGTTAAGTTAATAGAGGAGATTAAGCCTAAATTCGTCACGCTAGGTGCTAGCGTCTACCTCTTCCCACACCCAACTAAGGAAATAGCTGAAGCTGCACATGCTGTTGGGGCGAAAGTCGTTCACGATGTAGCGCACGTACTTGGACTAATAGCAGGGAAGAGATGGCCTAACCCTATCCATGATGGTGCTGACGTATGTACATCATCTACTCATAAGACATTCCCTGGCCCACAGGGTGGCATAATATTCACTGATGACGAAAAAATGTATAAGGCGATTTCAAAGACAGTCTTCCCGTGGTTCATAAGTAATCACCACCTCCACAGATTACCTGCTATGGCTGTCACAGCTATCGAGATGATTCACTTTGGTGAAAAGTACGCGGATCAGATAGTTAGAAATGCGAAAGCATTCGCTGAGGCACTAGCGAGTGAAGGTTTTAAGGTACTTGCCGAGCACTTAGGATACACTAAGTCCCACACATTGGTAGTCGATGTGAGAGAGCTTGGTGGAGGAGCTAAGGTAGCAAAGCTGCTTGAGGAGGCTAATATCATAGCTAACAAGAACCTGCTACCTTGGGATCCGCCTGAGAAGGTGAAGGATCCAAGCGGGTTGAGGCTAGGCGTACAGGAAATGACTAGGTTCGGAATGAAGGAGAGCGACTTTAAGGAGGTAGCTAGGTTAATGCGTAAGGTACTCATAGACGGCAGAGACCCTAAGGAAGTAAGGAAAGAGGTAATAGAATTCCGTAAAGAGTTTATAGAGGTAGAGTATACGTTTAAGATGCCGGAGGACCTAGAGAAGAGCCCGATTAAGGTGCCGATGCTGCTATGACCGAGCACAGTAAGTGGGAGCTACTCTCTTGGGAGGACATAAATAACATATCAAAGAAGCCCAACTCCCTAGCAATACTTCCAGTCGGAAGCATAGAGCAGCACGGACCGCATCTCCCTGTAGGTACTGACTTTTTAATTGCTGATAAAGTAGCGGAAATTCTTACCAAGAAACTTAACGAAAAGAACATACCCACAATAAAACTCCCTCCTATACCTTTCGGCTTAAGCAGCATGTGGCAGGCATACCCGGGAACAGTAACCCTAAGGTACGATACGTTCGCAAAGTTAATAATTGAAGTACTTACATCCGTAATTGCTGCAGGCTTCAGCAACATACTGATCTTGAATAGCCACGTGGGAAATTCTGATTTACTACGCGTAGCTGCTAGGGAGGCTGTAGAGCACGCGGGAAAAGGGAAGGTAGCTGTAATAACTATATGGGAATTTATCGGCGATATAATCAACACACTATTCGAGACCCCCTTCTTTCACGCTGACGAAGCTGAAACAAGTGTAGCACTAGCACTGGGGATATCACTTATTAGGGAGCCAGTACGCTCATCAGACATATTCAGGGTATACAATGAGAAGTGGCATAGCCTGGACTTAACGAGAAGGCCAAAGGCATACGTGTTTAGACCTGAGTCACGGACGATGCATGGACCAGGAGCTTATGGGAGGCCTGACAAGTCAAGTAAGGAGAAAGGCGACGTACTAGTGAGAGAACTAATTAACAGATTAGTTGATTTTGTTAATGACTTTATCGAAGATAAGGTGTAATAACGACTTTTTACTCAATAATACGGTATTCCTTACCCGCATGAAGATAGACCAAACCTTCCTTTATCATTGCATCAAGCAGCAGCTTCTCAGCACTACTTAAATTACGCACTTCACTGATGTGTAGCGGGAACTTAGCTTTAAAACCAGCTAGAAATTCCTGACTGACCAAATACCCTGCTATGTGCACTAGCGAGCCACTACTTATGTAGATCTCTAGAGGCTTTCTGGCTAATTTCCTAGCCTCCTCAATACTCAGTACCCCTCTCTCACGAATCTCCTTAATTAAAGGATCTTCACTTGGCTTATCTGCCCTCTCCTCACTTCTGTAAGGTTCCTTCTCGCCTAGCTTAGGCTGAGCCATTCTAAGTAGGTCTAATTCCTGCTCGAGTTTCTTAACTCGAGAGCTTAACCTACTTACCTCATTCTTAAGTGTGTCAACCGCGCGCATTAACTGCTCTACAACATCTTTGATTTTCTCTAAGTCTTTGCTACTTAATTCTGCGTGCTCTTCATTAATTACTGGAGGAGTTACACGTACTACGTAACCCCCCTTAGATGACCTGACAACATACCCTGCTTCCCTAAGCCTATAAAGTGCTGCCCTAACGGAAGAAAGGGGCATACCTAAGGCATCAGCTATCTCCCTAGGTGTCGCGCCCGGGTTATTTTTCAGAAACGCAAGTACTTTTTGATCAACGCTCAATCTCTATCAGTTAAGTAAGTTATTTGTAGGATAATAAAGCCTAATGAATAGTACGTGTCAAACTAGCACTAGCGCTTCCTAGGATATATGTAGTCCTTAGGTGCCTTACTGAAGGGCTCTAGGTACTTCCTAAGAACTTTAGGTATTTCGACAACGCCGTCCTCACGCTGGTAATTCTCTAGTATTGCAGTTATTGTTCTAGTGCTAGCTATTGCGGTAGAGTTAAGCATGTGGACAAAATCCTTCACCATGCCCTTCCTACGCACGAACTTTATCTTTAGTCTGTAAGCCTGCCAGTCAAGTACGTTACTACAGCTGACTAGCTCGCGGAACCTTCCCTGAGCTGGGTACCAAGCCTCGAGGTCGTACTTCATTGCTGCCCTTAGATTTAGCTCGCCAGACGCTATGTTGACTACTCTGTATGGGATTCCTAAGCCCTGATACAGCTCCTCCGCGTTACGTATTAACTGATGAAATACATCCCAGCTCTGCTCAGGTAGCGTAAATGCGAACTGTTCAACCTTGTGGAATTGGTGAACCCTGAAGATACCCTTTAAGTCCCTATTGCCCGCGCCTGCCTCCTTCCTAAAGCACGGGCTAACACCTACGTAAAGCAGTGGCAGGTCCTCCTCGGGAATGGTCTCCCCTGCATGAAGGGCTGCTAGGGGATGCTCGGCTGTAGCTATTAGGTATAGGTCCTCGTTCTCTATTTTATAGAGTGCATCCTTAAAGGCAGAAAACTCCTCTACCGCAGCCATGTACTTGCCTTTAAGCATGTACGGCGGTATAACGAGCTTAAAGCCTTTGCTAGTTAGGTAGTCTATAGCGTACGCTAACAGCGCCATATCAAGCCAGACGACATCATCAAATATGTAGTAGAATCTTGAGCCAGCTACCTCGCCAGCCTTCAGCGTATCGCCCAACTTAAGCACGTTCTCAAGCATGTCTGCATGACCTACTATTTCCCAGTCAATTACCTCGTAATCCATCCTAACTCCCTTACCCTCGGTTTCAGCTAAGAACTCATTCAAGTGCTTCCTCTGAACCTTAGCCTTTCCCCACGCCCTAATTACCTTATTGTAGCTTTCATCTGGACCGATAGGAACTGACTCATGTAGTAAGCTGGGCATGTTATCTAGCAGCTCAGTTCTCATGTTGCTTAGTTCCTTCAGCTTTTGCTCGTACTCACCAATGATTTTAAGTAGCTCCTTAGCCTCCTCAACCTTAGCTTTCCTTAGCTCCGGAGGAGACTTAGCTACTTCCGCACTAATGATATTGTGTTTGTGCCTGAGCTTATTGAGCTCTGTCTGAACTCTCCTCCACTCACGGTCGATCTCTAGGAACTTGTCAACTAGTGACGGATCCATAAACCTCTTTCTAAGGTTCTCCCTCATTAAGTCCGGGTTCTTCCTCAGCACCTCAAGGACGGACCAAGGCATACCTCCCCAGCCATACATTAACCTTGAAATAAGGAGTTTATACTTTTTACCTCAATTAGGTACAGCAACCTGTGAGAGACGAACTCCTTAATGCTCGGCTTACTCAGCCTTACTAACCCCAGTATCTTCTCGTCCGAATATACTGTTTTTCTAGTTCGTGGAGCTTAAGGTAGAACTCCTTCTCATCCGAAATAAATAAGACTCTCCTAGCTACCCTAGGCCCTATGCCGTATGAAGCTAACGCAATAACTGCTTTCTTTCCGTAGTTCAGCACTAGCTCAGCAGTATCCATGAGCTTCTCGAAAATCTCCTTCTCATTAGAACTTAAAGCAAACTTATAGTTCTTCCCCGCCTTCAGGCCTTTCTTAACAATTTCTACTACCTTACTTCCGTCGCTACTAAATGACGCACCGATTAGTGAAAACCTACACTTCGGGCAGGATATCCTCTCAGGGAGGTCAGCTATTTTCGAGCTCCAGTGATGTCCGCACACCATACAGATAAGGAGTACTTCCTTGGACAGTATTCTTCTCTTAACTAACTCAGCAACTATATCTCTAGGCAGGTACTGAGTTCTAACTCTCTCATAGCCTCCAGGTATCTTCAATCCCTCAGACGCCAGAGGGGATAGGGACTCGGGCACAAACACTAGGGTCAGTTTGGTTCTTCCTTCCCGGATGCGATTAAGTAGCGACTCAACAAGCTTAAGATCTAGGTATTTAGTGAGTATTTCATTCATTACTTCACGTCTAACTAACTCATTATTAGAGTATCTAGATATGATTGACTTGATAATATTTGAGGGAGCCCCCTTCGGTATTAAACCTACTCTAGATAATATTTTGAATGCTACAAACTTAAACAGTGCAGTATCTTTTATAGAATAATTAAGAATATCTATCAGTTCATCGTTATTTAGTTCTTTAAACACCTTATTTATTATTATTTTTACGACGTTCTCGGGTAATTTATAAGGTAGCTCGATGTATATGTGGTATGGATCTATCTTTACATGCGTATTGACGCCTAGTAACTTGCTTATTACGCCTGTAATAATGAGTGAGAGTGTTCTATTTCCTAGCGTACCTAGACATGCGTGAACTACGAGCAGTGTCCTTTGCGTACCCGATACCTCTATAACTACATTACCCTCTGAAGGTAACGGATAGCCCTTCTGGATGTGGTCCTTAATGATATTTTCTACGTACTTAATCAATTTACCATCTGCTAGCTTAGACAGCCAGCCTGGCTTGTAACCGAGCGCAATGAGCCTTCTTATGCCGCAGACTTCTCTAGCTACTTTATAGTCTACGGGTATACTCTCACCTAGCCAGGAGGGGATGTGCGCTTCCTCCGCTTCTTGAACTTCAACAAATACTTTTCTCGACTCATCATCTACCGCAAGAACCTTCCATACCTTACCACCGAGTACTAAGTTAGTACCTTCTTCTACTGAGGTAGCAACGAATTCTTCATCTAGCCCACCTATTTGCCTCCTGGTTAGCACGTCGATAACGCTATATTGTAGGGTGTCTACTATCATTGTTGTTGTTAGGTAGTATATCCTACCTTTAGTGGTTCCCTCAATAACATTACCTCTTAACCTTATGTAGCCGAGTTCATTGAGGAAGTAGAGTACGCTGAGAAACTCATCGAAGCCTAAGTCAAGAAACGGGTAGGATCTAGTAATTATGCTATATGCCTTATCTACGGTGTAACCGCTGTCCTCGATGCTTATACCTACTAATGTGTGGGCAAGCACATCTAAGGGCTTAACAAATGGTCTGGGTGTTTCCAGATCACCCTCCAGTGTTCTCCGGGCAATTACTACCGACTCGAGTATTTTATCAGCATTAAATTCCACAGCTATAACACCGCGAGCGGCAAGCCAGCCCTTATGCATTGATCTCCCAATACGCTGTAAGAGCTTACAGACCTGCCTAGGTGAGGATACCTGTATAACTGCATTAATACAGCCTATGTCAATCCCTAACTCAAGACTAGAAGTAGCTACTACCGCATCTAGCTGCCCCGTCCTTAGCTCCTCTTCAACTTCTTCGCGCTCATTACGCGATAAACTGCCGTGATGTACGCGTATGTTTAAGCCTGCAGCCCTAAGTTTGGTCCCGAAGAGCTCTGCTTCATCTCTCGTGTTAGTAAATACGAGTACCCTCCCATACTTCTTAATCAGGTCAGCAAGCACCGACACATCACCTACTCCGCTCAGCGGCGAGAGCGGCACGACCACTATCTCTGTTTTCCTAACTTTCGGTATGACTATTTCCTCAACTACCTTCCCAGGAGCTAGCATCTCTTTTGCAAGATTAATATCCCCTATACTCGCTGAGAGGGCTATTCTCTGGTAGCTGCCGCAAACCTCCTTAAGTCTTTCTAGGTTGACCAGCAGCTGAGAGCCTCTCTTGCTACCCATAACTTCGTGAAATTCATCAATAACTACCCACCTCACGCTCTTCAAGTGAGCTCGCATTCTGCTATTAACTAGCAGGTACGCAAGTGTTTCCGGGGTTGTTATTAGTATGTGCGGTGGCTTCTCAGCAATTAATTTTCTCCTAGCCTGGGGCGTATCTCCATGTCTTACAGCAACATCTAGCCCCAATGTGCTACATATTGTGCCTAACCTCTTCATTAAGTCTCTATTTAGAGCTCTAAGGGGTGTTATGTAGATTACAGCTATTCTTCTTTGGTAATTAGTGCTCAGTATTTTTGATATGATAGGGAAAAGCGCTGCTTCGGTTTTACCGCTGCCTGTTGGAGCGACTATCAGTGTGTGCCTTCCGGAGAGTACCTTAGGTATTGCCTTCTCCTGAACCTCAGTAAGACCCTCATAGCCTGCTAGTTTCATCGCCTTCCTTAGCTTCTCGTGCAACAGCATTATCGCTGACGTCACTTAGCGCACCTACCAAACCTAACAAAACTACAAAATTTAATACTCTTTGTACTCATTCTGTAACGATGGCTAAAACCACTAGTACTGATATCGCCTATGCTGCCATACTTACGGCTGTGAACATAATCCTCCTAGCTGTAGTGTTACCTCCCACCGGCACCATACAGATTACTTTCCTATCAAACACGCTAGTTTTCCTATTTCTTGTCGCTTTCATAGGTTATGGACTAGGCAAGATAGGTGACGGCACCCTAATACTTGCCGAGACCATATCGCTCGTCTTCATTATGGTACATGCTGGAGGATATTTACTCACATGGACCTTCATTAGGGATCAGGTCCTATTCTCTCTTCTAATTTTTGCTGTCGGAATAGCCGTAGGATCTTCATTCTTTAAGAATATCCACCTTGACCTGAAGCTCCGTCTAAGCCGAGAACACATAGATCACAGAACGGTTCTCGTAGGAGGAATTGGCATTGCTGGTTTTACGCTTTTGCTTACATACTTAGTCTCCATGATAGGTGAGCTAAGCACTAACCCGCTCATATACGCCCTGCCGGCAACACGGTATGGTTTACTATTTAGTTTACTTAATGGAACAATCCTGACTATACTGCTAGGTGACGAACTAATCAGTAAGCCGTTACTGACGATCCTCGGTTCGGTTCTAGTATATCTTTCAGGACTCTCAGTACCTCTCGTGATAGCTGTAGTCCGCTTAAGAAGACCAGAATACGTTATCAGTAAAAGGCAAGAAATTACGTTAGGTACTATAATTAGGAAACTGAAAAACTCTCGTTGGATTAAGGGCAGGGGTAAATTAAGTATAGGTATAGAATTAGGAAAGGAGAATAACCACGTAGTAGTTGTTGGTGCAAGTGGTACAGGCAAATCATACCTCTGCAAGAAGATAATCTCACAGCTAAGGCGGTATGACATACCTGTCCTAGTTATCGATGTACATGGCGAATACGGATCTATTGAGGAAGCAAATATAATAACGCCGATAGGTAATCCTATAAACATACTTGATGACATGGGGAAGATGCCCGAAGTGAGGGCTAGGGAAGTAGCAGACTTAATTTCAACAGCTTTCAGGCTAGGAAATGTTCAGAGATTAGCACTAATGCAGCTAATTTCCGAGCTGTACATGAGAAAGACGAATCCCACACTAGACGATCTTGAGGAACTAATTGAGGAGTACTTAACCAGCAGCAAGGAATTAGGATCATTTGATAAAGAAGTGCTTAAATCACTGCTACCTTATGTAAGATCGTTAAGACCTAAAAATAAGTTAGCAAGGTGGGTTCTCCCAGAAGAAATTCTCGGCAACAAGGTAACTGTAGTCGATTTGAGCGTAGTTAATGATATGTCCCTAATTAAAATCTACGTTGAAACACTGTTAGAGAGTGTTTTCCATACAGCTCAACTAATGCGTAGAGGTCTTTTTATAGTAATTGAGGAAGTGCACAGATTCAGTAGTAAGGGAAAGAAATCAATAATACCGAGACTTTTCATGGAGGGAAGAAAATTTGGCATAGCAGTAGTAGCCGTTACGCAGGATCCCTTAAGTGTTGAGCCAGCTGTTTTCACTAACACTAAAGTAATAATTAGCTACGTGATACCAGAAGCCAGCTCTTCCTCATATATGGCGAGAATATTCTCAGGTAATGACCTAGTAAAATATAAGAAGTTAAGAGAAGTGCTTACATCTCTTAAGCAGTTTGAGGCATTAGTCTGGATTAGAGGTGACGAAAACGTCTATGTCGTTAAAACTTAAATTCAATCATTAATAAAACGGTAAGAGGGGTTATTTTTGAGCGAAGAAACACCTGAAGAAGAAAAAGCTGAGACACCTGAAGAATATATGGAGGCTGTTGAGGTAGAGGCGAGAAAAGAAGAAGAGGAGGAAGCAGCCGAGGAATACCTACCTGAGGAGGCTGAAGAGAAGGTTCCTTCAGGCGCATTAAATATTGACCAGTTAGAGGAAATGATTAAGGTAAGTAATCTATTAGAAGCAGCCATTTCCTCAGATAATCCTCAGCCCATAATAGAGCAGCTGATAGAGATCAGGAAAGCGCCTCACCGCACAGTTAAGAAGGTTAAAGGTAAGAAGCAGAAACGAAGGAGAAAGTAATCCTTCAATTAGCCTGTAGCAATTAAAAATCAGCACTGCTAGCTGATGGTGAGGCCTTAAATCACCTATATTATCTTTCTCTCCCTAGCATACAGCATTGCAGAAATAGCCATGATTACTGCAATGAATAGTATAAACGTCTGGAGAACATATGATTCATTCATTAGCTTCATTATCGTCTGTAAGTCTTCTGTGGGAGCAAGAAGTATTAGATCTGCTATCCTGTTAAAGAAATAGTATAGCACACCCAGTATTACAAATGTCATTATATCACGCCATATCCTGATGCTTCTCTTAAATAACTTGTATATGAATCTACCTAAGAGTAGCGGTACAAATGACGTCATCGCATAAGGTAGTATATCCTTAATGTAGTGAGCAAGTGCCCTAGCGTCAGTAGCAAAATTATAGGATCGAAGCGAGATGTAAGTCATTGCTAGCGTTATCGAGACAGCTATTACCGTAAAGACAAAGGAAAACCTCATAATTGGGGACGTCTTCCATATTTTTATGATCTCATCAATTATGCCGAAACCTTTCAGGATTAGGAATAAGCTGAGTATTATTAGGGTTGCACCTGATGCATACGAACTGTAAGGTGTTATGCTTATTATTATATACGAAAGTATCATTACTCCAGGCAAACCTAGGAATATCCTTGAAAATCTCTTTTCTTCGAGTATTTTCCTTAAGTACCTGCCAATTAGTACATATGCTTCTTCAACACCTCTCACTTGCTCAACAACAACCCTCTCTATGGCCTCAATAGGAAGGAACGACTGAACAACAGGTATAACGTACTCGTCTTCAACACTATCAACTACAACTATTGCTGATTCTGCCTTGACCGTGCTGACAACCTCCTTTAATTCTTCCCGAACTTTAATACCTGCCTTAAAGCCCCCTCCCTCGTGACCTGCGATGACAGCTATTTCAGCATTACCGTAACTCTTCTTTATTTCATTGAAAAGCTTCAGAGCAGTAAATAATGTATTCGTATCCGCGTCCTGCGGATTAAATAGAGCATACTTAAGGGCTGCCTCTCTAACGGCCTTCTCACCGATAATAGGTGTCTTTATTCCCGCCCTTCCTAAGTCATTATCAAAATCAACAGCTAGCACAAGCTTCGTCTTACTTTTTTCCTCATTCATCACTCTCTCCATATAATATTTTAAGGTCATCTAGCGTCAGCCGCTTACCCTCCCTAATCTTCCGCTCAACCATTTCTCTCTTCTCCTTCAATATTCTCTCCTCAGCAGCTTTCTTCTTAGCTATTCTTATCTCCCTTAGGTTCTCTTGCAACCTCCTATATGATTCACCTAACTCATTTATTTTATTGGTTATCTCTACTAACTCATTAACGAGCTTTCTTATCTGATTGTTTTTCTCTTCAATAGCTGACCTCAGCTCCTTCACATTCTTTTTAATTTCCCCAATCGAACTTCTTATCTTACCTATTTTATCAGAGAGTTCGCTAATCTTGGAATTCAAACTATTAAGCTCTATTATTAGGCTTTTTAATTCGGCTCTTAACTCGTTATATTCGTTTCTTAGTTTCCTAGCCTTTAGCGCATCTTCAAGGATTGACTCCAGCCTTGCAATTTCCTTTACCAACCTGTTCTCTTCTTCTAAGGGAAGCGACTCAGTTATGATGCGCCACTCGAGTCTATCTATCTTCATTTTAATCTTACTTATTGGCACTGACTCGTGATTCTTAAGGCTTATTAGTACTTCTCTCTTTGAAAAAAGCTCAGATTTTACGTCACGTATCCTCCTTATTACATCTCTCCTCTCATTAACTAACTTTTGCCTTTCCTCCTTAAGCCTGCTTAACTCCTCCCTTAGCTTATTTAGGTCCTCTCTAGCCGCTTTTATTTTACTGATAAGCTCTCTCCTCTCTTCCTTTAGCGACTTAACTCTACCTGCTATTTCTGCTCGCTGAAGCTTCAGCCGCTTTATTTGTTCCCTTACGTCACTTATCTTCCTTAGTAACTCATCTTCATTAAGCATTGAAGTACCTCATCTCCACATCTTTAGATTCTAGCTAGGTTTTATTAAAATTCTGGCATCTGCTATTTTGGCGCCTTTACCCTTCTCGAATACCATAATTGGGTTTAAGTCCACGTCGGTAACATCTTCTTGCTCTTCCATGAACTTAGAGATCTTAATGATTATGTCTATGAGTGCTTCCCTATCTCTTGGCGGCATGCCTCTATAGCCTTCCAGTATCTTTGCTGCCTTAATTTCTGACAACATCATCTCAGCATCATACTTAGTTACTGGAGTTATTCTGAAGCTTACATCCTTAAGCACTTCAACAAATATACCGCCAAGACCGAAAAGCACGACAGGTCCGAACGTTGGATCTCTGGTGGTGCCAACTATTACCTCAAGTGCCTCAGGAACCATTTCCTGCACCAGAATACCCGTAACCCTAGCATTAGGCGCCCGTTTAGCTACATTATCCATTATCTCGTTAAATGCCTTAACGACCTCCTCCTTACTCTTCAACCCCACCTTAACACCACCTACATCAGACTTATGGACTATGTCGGGGCTCACTATCTTAAGGACTACTGGGTAGCCTACGGAATCTGCTATCCTAACAGCTTCCTCAGAACTCTTAGCAAGACCCGCCTTAGGGACAGGCAGCCCATAATTACTCAGTACTTCATACGCCTCATGCTCAAGAAGCTTGCTTCTGCCTTCATTCTTGGCATTTTTAATTATCTCCTTAACCTTCTCTTTTCCGGCACTCATTATATGGCCCCCTAACCACTCCACGTATACTCTTAAAAGGTTGACTTTTAATGACCAAGATCAGGTACCTACAGCACCCCGCTAGGCTCCTCCGTTAAGTAATCCTCCCCGCCCGCGAGCACCTGCTGTACATTAGCATAAAGCTCGTCAAGACCGTAAAACTCCCTTGCAGAAACGGGAACTGCATCACCCACAACTTGCTTTAATATCCTGCATAAGCCAGCGCTCACATCACTATCTATGTAATAGGAAAGCGCGCCAACTTCTAGGCAGCTATAATCGTCTCTCAGCATTTTAAAGAGATATACACTATCCTCAAGTATAGTCGGATCCTTCTCCAGAGTCTCCTTACTAGCTATGAGATCGACCTTATTTACTACTGGAATTATAGGTATATCCATACGATAGAGGGTTGACAGCATAAGTAGCAATATAGAGAAAGCTGAAGCTGGTTGAGCCACGAGTCTTGCATCTGTAAGAAATAGCGAGACTACCTTGCAGCCTTTCGTGAGTTCCTTAATTAATTGAGGTCCTATTCTCCTGAACGCAACTATCTCCAACTGACCAGGCATATCAACTATGACATAATTGGATCTAGTCTCGTATATTTCTTCAACTAACTCCGCCACATAGTTTATCAGCAAGTCAACACTGGCGACCAAAGCTCCATTAGGGCCTAGTCCCTCTTTAATCATTATATCATACGTCCTAACATACCTCCTAACATCTACATCGGGAACGTACGGCAGAACTTCAGCTGCCGGATCGAGATTAACCTTAGCAACACTCATTTGGTGATCTTCAATCCATTGGGAAAACGCTGCTGTTAATGTCGACTTACCTGAACCTGCGGGCCCCATTATCAATATAAAGTACATCACAGACACCAACACTACATGATGTTAAGGAGCTAAAAATAGGTAATTACTTAGAGGCACTTATCCGTCCGTACCACAGCTAATAAACGGGAAGGCTCCTTTTCCTAAACTTCCCCACGATGTTTAGCTTAAAACCGCAGTTAGGACATCTGTTGTCATCATCTAGATTCCATTCAACTATATCGAACCCGAAGCGCTTAATAACTAAATTACCGCACCCAGGGCAGTACGTATGCTCCAGCGGGTGCCCAGGGACATTACCTATGTATACATAGTGTAGACCTTCATTTTTAGCCACCTTAGCTAACTTCTCGAGCGTCTCAATAGGCGTTGGAGGTACGTCAGTCAGCTTAAAATGTGGATAAAATCTCAAGAGATGAAAAGGTACTTCAGGACCAAGGTTTTCGACTATCCATCGAGCTAATTTAGATATATCCTCCTCATTGTCGCCATACTTTGGCACCACAAGGTTTGTTATTTCAATAAATATTCCCTTACGCTTCATCTCAAGTAGCGTGTCGAATGTTGGGTCTGGGTCATAAACACCCATAAACTTCCTGTAGAATTCTTTATTTCCACCGGCCTTGAAGTCCACAGTTGCTGCATCAAGATAAGGCGCTAGCTCGTCAAGTGCTTCAATGGTCATGTAGCCATTAGTAACTATCGTGTTGAAGAGTCCCTCCTTCTTAGCTAGCTTAGCTACATCGAGCATGTACTCATAAAATATTGTTGGTTCATTGTATGTGTAGCTTATGCCGTCAGCCTTATTTGCCTTAGCCATCTCAATGAGCTTTTCAGGAGGTACATATTCTCCAAATATCTCATGCCTTCGTGACTGACTTATCATCCAGTTCTGACAGAACGCACACATAAAGTTACAGCCAGCTGTTGAGATAGAGAACACGTAGGACCCTGGCTGAAAGTGCATTAGCGGCTTCTTCTCAATAGGGTCAAGATTTGCTGCTGTTAGCAAGCCGTAAACAAGCGTGTAGAGAGTCCCCCCACTGTTGTACCTGACACCACAAGCTCCAAAACCTCCATCAGCTATAGGGCACCTCTTATAGCATAATAAGCATCTAACTTTATCATCACCTACTCTAATCCAATGCTTAGCTTCCCTGACCCACGGCTTACTTAGGTCAGGCTTCCAGGGCTGTTTAAAGGACATCAGTTGATCCCTACAAAACATTACTTGCTTTACTAGGTAATTAAGTTAGCTAGCATGAAAGGAGCATTGCGCTACCTTATATTAACCTCGTATCTCCATAATTATCTACGGTGCAATCAATGATAATTTCACTGCCCGCATCGCTAGGGATAGGTGAGAAATTATCCAAGATTCTAGGATTGGAGCACGCAAATACAGATTACAGGATATTTCCAGACGGCGAATCATACATAAAATTCACGGTTAGCGTAAAAGGTAAGGATGTCATCTTAATTCAAACAACGTATCCTAATCAAGATAAGAGACTAATCGAGCTGTTGCTGGCTATCGATGCAGCAGTATTCTATGGAGCAAACTCTGTCTCGGCTATAGTACCGTACATGGCATATGCGCGTCAAGATAGAGTATTCATTGAAGGAGAAGCTGTGAGCATTAGGACAATACTAAGGTCTCTTAGGAGCGTCGGACTAGACAGAATTTACGTAGTCGATATACACAAGGAGAACTCACTTAAATACTTTAACGGGGCTGCCTACAATATAGACCCAACACCTTTCTTCGCTAAGGTGTTAAGGAATGTAATCTCTGAACCAATGGTAATAGCGCCTGATCTAGGTGCTGAGAGGAAAGCTGAGTTGCTTGCGACATTACTGAATACTGAGTTTGTCGTCATTAAGAAGCACAGGGATAAAAGAACGGGTGAGGTAAGGCATGAATTGCCTGAGACGCTAGACGTACGCAATAAAGACGCTGTAATTGTTGACGACATAATAAGTACTGGCGGCACCGTGGCTAAGATAGCTAAGTACCTGAAAAACCTAAATGCCAGAAAGGTACTTGTAGTAGCGAGCCATGGACTGTTTGTTGGGGATGCCTTAGAGAAACTCAAGTCATCAGGCGTGGATAGAGTCTACGTCTTAAAGACTGTAGATATCAATATAAGCAGCGAGTTTGTTAGTATACTTGACCCAACGGAACTAATAGCTGGTAGGATACGTGAGACGTTTTCTAGCAAGTAATTTTACCTTTCTAAACACTATATCTTGATTATGTAGAATGCATTAGGTGCTGATAGTGCTGGTCTACGTGTACTTATCTGGCGAGCATAGGACATTACCCGCAGCTGAAGCCAGGGCCATAGCTGAAGCAGAGAATATCCCGTTTAATGTTCTAGCCCACTTAGATCAGGTGCTGATAGCCGAGAGCACTCCTGCATATTTCAAATTTTTAGACCTTAGGGCCGCATTCATAAAAACTGCAGGCCTTGTACTGGGTGTTACGGAGTCAAGCCTTGGTATTGACGGAATAAAAAGTATACTACGTGACGTGAACTTAGAAGAATACAGCGTAAGTAATGTGTCTTTCAGAAGGATAAAGCACTATGGTAGCGAGATAAAGTTTGATGAGGTTGCTGATTTAGTTAAGAGGTATATCTCTTCGTTGTGCAGCACCAGCAAAAAAGCTTCTTCAGGCAGCACCCTGGACATAATATTAAGTAATGGTGTAGTGGTAGTTGGCGTAAGAAGGTATACCCGTAGTCTAGATAAATTTAGAGACCGAAACCCCCAGAAAAGACCTGTTTATAAGCCAGGTACACTTACACCTGAATTCTCAAGAATATTCGTTAATCTAAGTAGGGCAAGCGTAACCAATAACGACCTATTCCTAGACCCCTTTTGCGGCGTTGGCGGCTTCCTGCTTGAGGCATGTGTTATAGGATTAAGAGCGTGCGGCTGCGATATAAACCCGTCTTACGTTGAGGGAGCGATCAGGAACTTAGAGTTCTATGGCTGCCCACCGAACGTTGTAGTAGCAGATGCATGCGAATTGCCTTTCTCACGCGCTGATGCGATAGGTACCGACCCGCCATATGGAAGGTTAACTAAAGTTTTAGGCTACAAGACTCTCCACGACCTCATGCTTAAGTTCCTAGAGAAGGCATGTAGCATCCTAAGAAAAGGTAGGTATCTAGTTTTTGCTCAAAAACACGGTGTAGTAAGAGAAAGCGATATAGAGAACTTAGGCTTTAAGATTGTTGAGTACCATAAGAATTGGGTACATGGATCGCTAACGCGTGATATTTTTGTGGTGAAGAAGATTTGAAGCTGCTGAAGCTAATAGTGCTTGGTGCAAGTGGTCCCTATCCAGGCAGTGATGATCTTCCCTCCATACTGGTTGTTTACGGGAGAAATACGCTTCTACTAGATGCTGGAGAAGGGGTGCAACATAGAATTAAGAAGAGTGGGTACTCGGTAGCTAAAGTGAGGATAGTACTAATTTCTCACTTACACGGAGACCATGTCTTAGGGCTTCTACCCCTCCTGCAATCTAGGTCACTTGGAGGATGCAGGGATAAGATTTACATTATAGGTCCTCCTGGAATAAGGGAGTTTATCGAAGACAACTTACGCATCCTAAAATTTGAGCCTCTTTACGATATAATCATTAATGAGGTTTTATCTCAAGAGTTAGTGATTGATAATGTACGCATCTATTCATTTCCTGTAAAGCACGTATTGCCCACGCTTGCTTACGTAGTAAATATAGATAGCATAAAGTTAACGTATGTAACTGATACTAGACCCTTAAGTGTTTTTCCTGATGCCGCAGCTAGACCCGACGTACTTATCCACGACTCGACCTTCGCATTCGATATGAAGGATAAAGCTGAAGAGTACGGGCACTCTACTTCCGTTGATGCCGCTGAGGCCGCACGTAACTTAGGTGCGAAACTTCTGTTACTTTACCACATCTCACCACGATATAAGGAGCGTAGCCAACTACTCTATGAAGCAAGGAGGTTCTTTAGTAACGCGTACATAGCTGAACAGTACATGAAGGTAGTGATAATTAAAAGAAGCGCTAGACTCTAGGCACTTCTCGCTCCCAAAGCGGCTTACCTCTTGATGTCTTTGGAGCCAGCCAATCAATTATCTCATCTATTTTATCGCTAACTATAGTTACTGTTATCGGACCTAAAGGCGACTCATCATCGTAAGTTACGAAAGATATGTGCCCCGCATATGCACTTTGTTTATGTAACTTAATATTAATCATATTTCCTTGGCGCTGCGTTAGGAGAATCTTTCTTGCTGTATCTAAGATACGTTGCTGTCGAAGTAATTCATAAAGCCTAAATAGTGCTGTGATACTCTTTGACTCACATATGAGAAACGAGTATCCATCTGCGCCACGAACATGCCTAATATCCTTTACCTCAACTATATTCAGTAGTGCTCTCTTCACTTTCTCTACATCCTCTGTAGGCCTTACCTCAGCCTCTGCTCTCAGCATGAACAACTTTAGATAACACCTCCCTAACCCTCTTTAGGGCTTCCTGACTTATAACGTTTAAAGGATAATACTCATTAACAATCATCACATCAGCTAGAGCGATTACGTTACCTATACCGAGCTCTAATTCTCTCATATCCCGTTCAACAAATTCTTCCCACGTAGTTGGGTCATCGGGTCTACCTCTTGATTTGAGCCTCCTAAAGCGCTCCCTGGGCGAAGCATGGACAGCTACTAGCACT
>Ga0180301_10001322_pt1 | contig 19536 bp, 20 predicted proteins | sample GuaBasSediGuay16_FD_121797 | JGI IMG/M metagenome (GOLD analysis project Ga0180301, IMG submission 121797) | Subseafloor sediment microbial communities from Guaymas Basin, Gulf of California, Mexico - Guay16, Core 4569-2, 12-15 cm | ecosystem: Environmental > Aquatic > Marine > Hydrothermal...
ATTCTATAGTTGTTATCAAGTAAATTGAGTTGCGATAATTTTCTCCTAAAAACCTCTCCAGTAGACTTTTCGACAAGTATACAGGGTTTCATGAACAAAGCCTCAAGGTGGCGGGCCCGGTGGGATTTGAACCCACGACCAACAGCTTAGGAGGCTGCCGCGCTATCCATGCTGCGCCACGGGCCCAGCTATAGACATTAATTGATGGGGGTTGTTTAAATTTTATCTTTTATCACTTTCAAAGCTTTATTATGGTTGGGTTAAGTTCTTTTGCTACTTCCCCTCCTAAGTCGTAGACATAGTTGGCTCTGGATACTATGGCGTAATCGCTACTTGCAACAATCTCCCCGCTTTTAAGGACTTCAGAGTCAACTTGTTTAACAGCTTTAGCTTCGCAAGCGACATTGTATTTTGTCAGTATCTCATACGTTAGTTTAGCTAGGTCACCGCTATGGCTTACTGGGCTATCATAAAAGAAGAAGACCTGTTTAGGATTCAGCTTTGATAAGTGGTTAGCTAACGCTGTCAAAGCACTGAGAGTTATGTCCGATAATGTATGACGGCCATGTACTGCTGATATGTCCCTTATAAAGCCATCATCACATAGTAGTAAAGGTTTATTGCTCAGAGCCGACTCGACAGTTATTAATACGTTAAAGCCGTCTATTGCTAAAGTTTTCCTTTGAATAAAGTCTCTTGAAACGCGCTTTCTCCTATGGATTAAAGCCGTTATTGGGTCGTATACGCCTCGATATATTACTAACCTCTCCTCTTTAGATAGCAGGTATCTGTCTCCTACAAAGCGAACCACTGCTTCCCTATTATATCCTCTTGAGAGAAGATACCTTGCGTCAACTGAGGCTTTAGCCAGCTTTTCGCTCAATATGCTATTCAATGTAAATCGCCGGCTTTAATGGTAGCGCATACTGAGCTTTGTTTCTTGGATCATATAAAGGCTTTTCCTCGCATTTGAGTATGTGTATTCTGCATTTAAAGAGCGAAGATATGAAGTCTGTATTTTCTACTAAGACCTTATGTTCATCAATTTCCTTTGCTAATGATAAAGCTTCGATAATCTCTGGAGACAAGGTCTGTACATGTTGTACTATTTTCTGAGCAGCTTTAGCAGCTTCGCCTCCTTTAGTTTTAATTTCAGGCTTTGATATTACCTGTCTAATGATAGCTTTAACATCTAGTTTACCTTCTTTGCTAAGCTTAAGCACTTCGTTGAGAATTTGCCAATGCCAAGTTGGAGCTATGTAGTAGTAAACGTGTTTCGGTTGAATTCCGGTCACTTTTAAAATTTCAGATGTGTCTTCAATAACCGTCTTCACTAAGTATTCAGAAAGCTCAGCCTTATAGTCTAATAGTGATTGGTCGATGGTTGGCCATCGAGCTAAAGATACGTATCCTCGCATGCCCATTTTTTCCCAAAGTTCTTCACATATGTGTGGAGCAAATGGAGCTAGAAGCTTTACGAGAACTTCACTTATCAGCCTTAATATCGATGTTTTATAGGCACTTGAAGATGCCCTTCGTAAGTACCAGTTTATATCTTCCTTGAAGGCATAGAGGATTAGGTGAAGAGCCTCTCTATAGCGCATATTATCCATAGCTATTGTGACTTTGTTTATCAGCTGTTGAAGTTTGTGCAATATCCACCTATCTGCTAATGTGAGCTTGTTTAACTCTACCTGCTGCTTATTACCTGATGAAAACTCGATGATCATTGAGTAAAAGGATTTTAGATGTTCCTTTATTGACTTCGCTAAAGCATCGCTGAAATCAGCGTCTTGTAGAAGCTCAGCTGTAGATAAGACAGCTAAGCGCACTGTATCAGCACCATACATTGCTATTGCTTTCCTCAGCGGTATGATATTGCCAAGCGATTTCGACATCTTCTTACCCTCCATTAACACACTGCCATTAACTACAATTTGCCTAGGCCAGAGTTGCTCTGGGAATATTGCTACGTGGTTAAAGATGAAGAATGTCAAGTGGTTAGGCACAAGGTCTCTACCTGAATGACGGCAATCTAGCGGATAGTAGTATGAAAACTCCTCTCTCATGCGCTCAATAACGTGGGCTGGTAAACCTGTGCTCTTAGATAATTGGTCAAGATCGCCGATTCCCAGAAAGACATAGTCAAAGAGCTCTTCAGTAAAGGCTTCTGGTGGCGGGTGAAGTTCGTTTATGATTCGAGCTATTGTGTAAAAAGCCATGTATATCGTTGAGTCGGAAAGGCTTTCAATAATCCACTCCTGATCCCATGGAAGCTTTGTGCCAAGCCCAGATTTCCTAGCGCAGGCTTTTTCTTTTAGCCAATCGATGACATTCTTAAACTCTTGTCTAAGCTCTTCAGGAACAATGCTCATCGTATTTAAGCACTTATACGTTAACTCCTTCCAATGAGGATCGTTATAGTTGATAAACCACTGGTCTTTAAGCACCTTTACTATTACTTCAGCACCGCAGCGACAGTACACGGGGCGGTTAACTATCTCATAGATTGTAACTGCTAACCCTGAAGATATGAGGTCTTTTTTAACAGCTCCTTTAGCTTCAGAAACTCTCATTCCAGAGTATTTGCCAGTATTATCGCGCATTACACCAAAGTGGTATTCCTTTGAGTAGACCTCACGTGTTGCATCTTCAGCTTTTGGGTCATGTTGTGTCTTTACGCCAAGCATCTCTATAACGGATTTAGCCGGTATTTCTCCAAGCTCATCTACCTTAATTATAGGCTTAGGCTTTATTGAAGTCATGAGATCGTAGGTTAAGTTGAACCTCGCCAACTCCTCTTTGTTAGAAAGCAAGTCCATTAAAGCTAAGTAGTCGTATGGAGCGTGTGCCGGAACCGACATTACAATGCCTGTTACATTAGCTGGATCTACAAAAGACGCCGGTAATACCGGTATGCGCTCTTTGGTTACGGGGTTTTCTACCTCCTTACCTACTAAGCTAGTGCCCTTAAATTTCTTCAGTATTTTGACTACATGATGTTGGTAAACAAGCTTTTTAGCACATACCTCACTTATAATCCACTTCTCTCCATCAACCTCAGCTTCTACGTAGTCAGCCTCTGGATTAATCCATATATTAGTTACACCGAAAATTGTTTCAGGCCTTAAAGTACCTGTTAGTATTGACGTATCTCCCAGCTTGAACTTTATGGCTGTAAACTCTTCAATTTCTGGCTCAACATCCCCCTTAGTATCATGCTGACCTACTGGATTTCCACATGAAGGGCACCAGCCAACCGGATGCGAACCCTTTGAGATTAAGCCTTTTTGATGTAGCTTCTTAAACTGCCATTCAATAAACTTGTTGTAGTGAGGATCTATTGTGGTAAATTCACGCCTCCAATCTATGGAGAAACCCATCTCTATCATACCCTGCTTTAAGTCTTGGTGAAAGTATCTAGCAATGTTTAACGGCTCGTTAAATGTCTTCACGTGCTCTTCGGGAACACCGTATAATCGCGTAAATAAGTTATAGAGCTCTTCGTCACCGGCGCTTAGTCTCTTGCTCATAGCTAAGATAGGCGTTCCTGTATAGTGAAAACCCATTGGGAAGAGCACGTTATAACCTTTCATCCTCATGTATCGCGCATGAACATCTGTTAATGTGTAGGTTCTTCCATGACCAACGTGTTGAGGCGAATTGGGGTATGGGTAAGCTACTGTTATGAAAAACTTCGGCTTACTTGGGTCCACTTCAGGTTCAAAAACCTTGTCTTTTTTCCAACGTTCTTGCCACTTACGCTCGATCTCTGTGAAGTTGATATCCAAGAAAACCCTCACCTCAGCTCTTCCTTGATAATAGCCAATGCCTCAGCTAGCTTCCCAGCATGCTTACCACTTCCTTGACCAAAGTCCCTCTTACCTCCACCTTTTCCCTCAATTAAAGACGCTAATTTTTTAGCAAGTACTCCTGCATCAACATGCTGTGTTGCTTTCGACCCTGCTAAGATCACGAAACGTACTAGCTCTTGATCTGAAGACGCGATTATTGCTAACGCGTCTTCACTTTTTGATACTATACTCGAAGCTATTAAGAGCAGATCATCTTGGGAGAGACCTTTCTCGAGCGAGAAGATGAGCTTTACGTTGCCTATGGTGATCGCTTTTGATAATAGTTGCTCAGCTCTATACTCGGATAATGTTTTCTTTAACTTCTCTATTTCCTTACGCGCTTGTCTAAGCTCTTCACTAAGCTTTTTAGCTGCTTCTTCTACTTGATCAATGGGCGAATTAAGTAGTTCAGCTACTTTCTTAAGCTTGGCCTCTTCCTGTTCTAGGTATTTTAAGGCTGCTTCACCAGCTACGAACTCTAACCTTTCAACGCCGTCTTGTATTCTATCTACGCCTATGACCTTTATTATGCCTATTTCGCCAGTAGACTTACAGTGTAGACCACCGCATGCCTCGGTATCCCATCCTGGTATCTCAACAACTCTTAGAAGCTTACCTGGTACCACGCCTCCTTGATATAGTCTAAAACCGTATTTCTTCTCAGCCTCACTTCTATCGCTAAAGAAGATATTTACTGGGCGGTTTTCCATAACTATTAAGTTGGCTAATTTCTCGATTTCTTTAATTTGTTCAGGCGTTATCCTCTTGTAGTGAGAAATATCTAATCGGCTTTTCTCTACATCTTTTTGCGCACCTTCCTGCCACACATGTTCCCCTAAGACTTTTCTGGCAGCTCCCAAGATGATGTGAGTTGACGTGTGGTGGCGCATTAGAGCTTTTCTCCTAGTCCCATCTACCAGCCCCCTCACCTTAACACATTCGCTAGGCAGCGGAGAATCTAGGTAATGCACGATAACGTCTTTAAACCTCTGTACATCCACCACATTCACTTTACGACCATCAAATATTAGTATTCCTCTATCGCTGAGTTGCCCTCCCCCTTCTGGGTAAAAAGCTGTTTGGTCTAATACCACTCGATTTCCATTTGAGAAGACGACATTAGCTTCAAACTCGAGCTGTTCAGGATCTTCGTAATATAGCGCCTTAGTCGGCGGCAAGTTTTCAACCCATGGTGGGATGGGTTCCTTACTAATAGCTGGTTGAGAACTTGCATGTCGTGAAGCCACTATGCTATCAAAGTTATCTGGTATCTCAACTTTAATTCCCATGGATTGCCCCACTTCTCTTACAAGTTCGGGCGGTATGCCGTGTGAATCGTAGAGTTCAGCAAGCTTATCAACTGGAAATTCTTCGATTTTCTTCCGCATTAAGTCTTTCACGACTTTTTGAGCTAAGGCTTTTCCTTCGCTAAGTAACTTATCATATTTTTGTTGCTCAAGATCCACAATCTCCAATATCCTATCTCTCTGTTCAACAAACTCTGGAAATTGATCTGCCCAATAATCTATTTGCATTGAGATAAGTTCAGATAGTGGAATCGACATACCCAAATTACGCATTAAGCGTAGGGTACGTCTAATCAAGAACCTGGCTAAATAACCTGCTCTCACATTTGAAGGAACTATTCCATCGCCTAGCATGAACATTAAAGCTTTCGTATGATCTAATATAGCGTATAGATCTTCAATTGGAGATAACATCTTATCAAGCTCTAGAGCATCAACACCTATTCTCTCAGCAACAAGCTTTCTTGCCTTAAGCTTAGATCCCATATCTGAAATGTTCATGGCACCCGCTTGCTTAACGACCTCTACCATTAACTTCTCATCAACTCGCTCAATAGCTGCTAGCTTCCTAAACTTGTCAACGAGAGAGCCAAATATTGTTTCAAAAGCTGTTGGGGTGCCTGTTGAAAGCCATGTGAAGCGTTCAAGCCCGTATCCGGTATCCACTATCTTTATGGGTAATTCCACATAGCTGTCATTAACCTTATGATATTGCATAAAAACCAGTGTAGAGATTTCAAGCCCTCTCACAACGCCCTCTACGTCAGGACCTGCGTCGCCTCCACCTTCCCACCAGTGCTCTATATAGGCAATTTCCTCAGGAGGTATTCCCAGTCTTTCAGTTAAAAACCTGTGATGGTATTCGACTGTTTTATCTTTCCAATAAATGAAGTTCTCTTTGCTGTTAAAAGCGTGGTGTGCCATCATCTCAAAAATCGTTAAATGCCTACCACCGGTCTTCCCTACGCTATCCACATCAGCTAGCCTAATCGATGGCTGAGACATTACTAGCGGGTTATGCGGCGGTGGTACTTCGCCGCTTGTCACGTGTGGTTGAAAACAAGCTATTGAAGCTATCGTTAAGAATATGTCTTCTCTCCATCTGGCTATGACAGGGTATCGCTTTATTCTAACATGTCCGTTTTCCTCAAAAAAGCGCAGAAACTCCTCTCTCATTTCAGCTATTGTATACCTTCTTCTGGTCGGCGGGTTGTTAATGAACATGTATTCAACACATGGGGAGTCGCCGCATACTTCTCTGTCTACGTCTTGTGTCCAGAAGAAACGCCCACATAACTTGCACTGCTTGCGTACAAAGCCGTTTTCTTTGAAGAATTGTAGCTCGTATTCTCTGGGATCTACAGTGATCAAGCCTAGAATCACCTACTGTTTTTCTCAGGGTGCTTAAAGGACGTAAGAAAGACTAGCTCTAACCTGTTATTATAAGATTTCTTCATTAAGGCTTAAGCTAGCCGAAGAGTGCGCTTAGGCCTTCAGCTACAGCTTCTTCAGATGCTTCTTCCTTCTTCTCTTCTTCCTTCTTTTCCTCAGTTGGTTTTTCAGCTGCTGGTGCTGTTCCAGGGGCTGTTGCAGGTGTTACGGCTGGTACAGCTGCAACCGGTAGAGCTGTGGTTTTAATAGCTTCGTCAATGTTAACTTCAGAAAGCGCTGCGACAAGGGCTTTAACTTTAACTTCATCGACTTCTATTCCAGCTGCTTGTAGAACTTTCTTGATATTTTCCTCAGTTATTGGCTGCTTCGCATTATGTAACAGTAGCCCAGCATATATGTACTCGATTTTAGACCACCTCTAGGATTAACGCGATATATCCCAATTCCCTCAAACTTAAATTCTTTACCCTCAAGTTAGCCAAATAGCGAAGCTAAACCTTCTCCTATCTCTTCTTCAGCTTTTTTCTCCTCCTCTTCCTTTACCTTAGGCGCTTCTTCCTTTTTCTCCTCTACCTTAGGCTGTGGTGTTGGTTGAAGTGCTTGTAATTCAGGTATTGTTAGCTCCGGTTTAATCGAGGATACCCTTTGTGCCAAGGCAAGTGCTTGTGTAAAAGCTTTAGCTAATAACTTGGGGACCAAGCTCGGTATTAAGATGTTAGCAGTTAATGCTAGGTTTTCAGCTTGTGTTACAGCTTTCTGTATTATGAATGGTAAAGCCTCCTTAACTGGAAACGCCGCATTTACTGCCAGGTTTAGGCTAGCGGCATAAGCTTCGGCTATCTTAGCTTTATATTCATCAACGTTTATGGCTAGCTGGTCCTGCGGTATAACTAATCCATTATCGTAAGCTACCTTTACCTTTAAGCCAACTAATATAGGCTTAATATTGAGCCTCATTAATAAATCAGCTAGATCTGCGGATATGACATCACCGGCTTTTGCCACAACCGTATCTCTCACAATCCATACAGAACCTTCTTGAATCTTCGTCGGTATTTTAAGCTGTGAAAACTTACTTAAAATAGGTCCAGGGGTTATGCCAGTATTACCCGCTGGAACAACTATATCGTTTGGAGCGATATCCCCGGGCGCAGCGAACGACGGAATTTTGTTTTTCTCCAGGAGAGAGTATAGTGAGAAGGCGCTCACATTAGTGAAGATGAAGGCATTTGAACCTGTTAGATACGGAAATACCTTATCGACATTAGGTAGCTTATCTGAAAGTTCTGAAAGAGCTATTCTCATCAATGTGTTTTTGGCTACTTTTATCTTAAACTTGTCTTTAAACTTCTTTCTCATTTCTTGAAGCTGCTTAGCTCGTATCCCCGTTAACTCAGCTATCGCAAATACCGCGTGGTTTTGTAAGAGCTCTTTAAGCTCATTTATTATCTGAGCTTTAAGGTCTCTTGCTTTAAGTTTAACAATAGCCAACTCAATCCACCTCTACTTCAACCGGTGGACCCATGGTTGTTTTGACGTATATTGAGTCAAGATGTTGTTTGAGGCTGAACTTCTTCTCTATAGCTGATAAGACTGCCATGGCGTTTTCAGCTAAAGCTGAGTCACTCATTGTCTCAACGCCTATTCTACACTTAACCACCGGCTGATCGCGCGTTCTAATTCTAACGGATTTTCTTAGTCTATCAATGATAGGCTTCACATCAGCTGTTGGCGGTATAGGTTCAGGCATTTTACCCCTCGGTCCTAGAATTGGCCCTAGGATTCTGCCTATTAATGGCATCAAATCAGCTCTTGCCACAAAGAAGTCATGTGAGTTTGCTAGTTTCTTAGCTGACTTCTTGTCACCAGCTAATTTTTCGAGATCAGCTTTTGTGAGAACGGTATCTGCGCCAGCTTCTTTAGCTTTGAAGATTAAATCTCCATCAGCTATAACGCATATCTTAACTGGTTTACCAGACGTATTAGGTAGCGGTACTGCTTCGTTTATTCTAGATTCGGGAGACTTCATGTTTATGCCTTTTAAGTTTACTATCAATTCCATCGACTGCGTAAAGTTTCTTGGCTTTGAGTTAGCTTTTGCTTCTGCAAATGCTTTTTCCAAAGCTTTGGGATCAACGACGGACATTATCTACGCCTCCTCATATGACTTTATGAGGTCATCGTAAACTCCCCTATCAACCTCTTTTTGAACCTCTCTTGGATCTTTGCCTTCAACTGTTACCCCTACACTAACGCAGGTTCCAAGCACTTCCTTAACTGTTCCCTTCAAGGTTTTTGCTGTGGACTGCGGGAATTTTATTTTAGCGATTTTAACGATTTGCTCTATTGATAGGTTACCGACCTTCTGCGTTCTTGGATTACTAGACAATTTTTCTGTTTTAAGCTCTCTAGCTATCAATGCTAATGTCGTAGGTATGCCGACTTCAACTTCAAAACTTTTCGTATCAACATCTACTGTTACCTTGACAGGAACCTTCATTCCTTCGAACTCTTTAGTAAGCTCATTAATCTTATTGACAACAGCCATGACGTTTAGTCCTAAAGGGCCCAGGGCTGGCCCTATTGGAGGGCCTCCCGTAGCTCTTCCCCCTTCAACTAAGAAGTTGAATGAACGTTGAGTACCCATTGTCTATTCACCTTTAAGCCTTCTAAAAGCTGATAGAATACCAGATTCTTCCCCGGTTTCCTCAGGTTTTTGTTTAGATTTCTCTTCTTTAGCTGCTTTTGAAACTATCCTTAGATAAGCAGCATGTATTGTAATTGGCAAGGTATAGGTCACTTCAAGGGGTTCTAACGTAACTTCAGATCTATGTCTCTCAATTCTAGTTACCTTTGCCTTAAGCCCTCTGAAAGGCCCACTAACTATCTCAACTATGTCTCCTAAACTCAGCTCTTCAATTACAGATTTAGGCTGAATGAGTTTTCTAACATCTTCAAACTCCACTTTTCCCGATACATAGCCCTTAACATGTTTTAAGCCTGAAACAGCTAAATCAACTACATGTGGCCCAGCTGCTTCAACAAAGACGTAGCCTTTAACGTCATCGGGTGCCACTATGCTCTTTACGGGGATATTATGTGTAGAACTGCGCCTCTCAATTAGTAAAGCTACGTTTAACTCTTGACCAGCTGTCGTACGGACAGCATATAGCCTTGTTTCAACACTTGCTGACATTATTACCCACCTGCAGGAGCTAGTAATGTAGCAATTAACTGTATTACAAAGCCAAAGAAACCGACTACTCCAAAGCCGACTAAGCAAATCCTTATGGATAGTATTAACTCTTGGCGCCTGGGCTTTCTTGAAAGCTTAAATACCCTCGCTATGGAATCTAGCGTTTCTTTGAAGCCCATTCTCAACTACACCATAGCTGTTGAGCTTCTTAACTACGGAGCGCATAAGCTGATTTAAATTTTTCCCATAAAACTCTTCATTGAAGATTAAATTTCGACTACCGACAAGTTACGTAATTTGGCTACTTCTATTAGCTTTTGTCTAACTCCTCCTGGAACCCCTTTCCAGTCTATTATAAATGATGTGCAACCTCCAAAAGTTCTTAGCATGGCTTTTTCAATGATAGACATATCGACTTCGCTAGATAAGACATATTTGGGAAAAATGTGACCAACTACGCCATTTTTCAATACATATTGAGATATTTTAGGAGGGTAGTGCCCACCACCGAAGCCTACAGCTCCTCCTGCCGTTGGGATGTGTTCTTTAATTGTATCGACAACTGCATGAGCTACTGCTTTAGCAGCTTTGATGTTTTTCCAATCTTCAAGCTTACTTCCTATTTCAACGAACAGTAGAGGAATATTTACCTCCGTTGGTCCATGGTGTGTCGCTTCAAGAGAGACGAGGAAGTCCAGATTATACTCCATGTTTTGTTGATGTAATTTCCTAAGAAGACTTGACATGTAATGTGGATGAGCAATAGCTAAAGACTTCGGTTTACCACCGTAAAAAGCCTCATTAGTTAAGTTTCCTGAGGCGTGTGTCGTAAGGCAAGGGGTTCCTGATACACTGCTATGACGTGATAGGAGAAAAGCTACTTCCACATCTCTGATTGGTAAGTCTTGGTCAAAGCCATCCAAATATATTAAGTCTTGGTCGACTTCAATTAAGTAGACGTCGTCGTATGATAAGATTTCTTTCCCGCGATAAGTGAGCCCCGTACTTCTGAAATTGAGAAGTTTCGACACTTCATTAGCTATGTTGCAACTAGCTACATCAACTTTTGAGAATACGATAAGCTTACTCGTTCCTATAGACCTCCTAACTTAAAATCATCGCCAACAAGCTTTTTTGTACATGCAGCCTATTTTCAGCTTGTTCCCAGACAATCGCTCTAGGGCTGTCAAGAACTTCGTTCGTTATCTCTAAGCCTCTTAAAGCAGGTAAGCAATGCATGACCATGGAGTGTTGTGGAGCATGTTTAAGCAATTCTAAGTTCACTTGGTATGGTTTAAAGTCTCGGAGCCTTTCTTCAGCTTCCTTCTCCTTGCCCATGCTTACCCAGACATCTGTGTATATGAAATCAGCTTCTTTAACAGCTTCTTTGGGGTCTTCAGTTAAGCTTATTTTAGCGCCATGTTTAGCAGCTTCTTCTCTAGCTTTTTCAATTAAATCCTCGCTTGGCATATACTTCTTGGGCGAGCAAATTGTTATGTTGACACCTAGTCTTGAAGCGCCTTGTATTAAAGAGGTACACACGTTATTTCCACCATCTCCTATGAAAGTTAGGTTTACTCCTCGTAACTTCCCCATTTTCTCCATTATCGTCAAGTAATCTGCTAGCGCTTGACATGGATGATGTGAATCGCTTAAAGCATTAATTATAGGTATTGAAGCCTTCTCAGCCATAACTTCTAGGTCACGGTGGTTATACACGCGTGCTATTATACAGTCGACGTATCTCTCCAATACTTTAACAGTATCGGAGATCGTTTCTCCTCTGCTTAGCTGAAGTTCACTCCAGTTTAAGTATATTGGCTGTCCACCTAACTGTCTTATACCCACTTCAAAAGATACTCGTGTTCGAGTAGACGGCTTTTGGAACAATAAAGCTATCGACTTACCGCTTAATAGGCTTTCTGTAAAGGAAGTTTTACGTTGTTTTACTTCGATAGCTCTATTCAGTACTTCGAGGAGTTCACTAGCAGACAGATCCCAAATGGTTAAGAAATCTCTTCCCCTAATTGATGACAACGATTTCCCTCCTAAAGCGTTAATCAGGAACTACTTTATCAATAATCCACTTAGGTGTAAATGGGATTAAGTCTTCATATCGTTGTCCTACGCCGAGAAATATTATAGGTTTTCTAGTAACTGACGCTATGGATATGGCTGCTCCTCCTCGAACATCAGCATCCACCTTTGTTAAGATAACAGCATCAAAGCCCACATCATTCATGAACTTTTGAGCTTGATCAACGGCATCATTTCCTGTCAGCGCGTCACCAACAAATACTGATAGGTCTGGTCTGATGACCTTCACGATTTTCTTAAGCTCATCCATTAAATCTCGATCAGTTTGCATTCTACCTGCTGTATCGATTAATACAACGTTAATTCCTTTGGATCGCGCGTAAGCAACTGCGTCATAGGCTACAGCTGCTGGGTCAGCGCCATACCTGTGTTTTATCATTTTAGCGCCTATTCGCTTAGCATGAAACTCAAGCTGTTCTTCTGCACCAGCTCTAAACGTATCACTACACGCCAATACAACAGAGAGTCCTTTGTCCATGAAATATTTAGCTAACTTAGCTATGGTGGTGGTCTTTCCTACTCCGTTAACCCCGAAGAAAACTATTACGTACGGTTCTCCTTTAGCGCGTTTTTCTTTAACCTTCTCTACCAGGTCAAGAGGATTACTTACTGAAAAAAGCTCGATAAGCGATTCTCTTAGCGTTTTCTTAATTAATGGGGTTACATCTTCGAAGCGCTTGATTTTTTGTCCTGAAAGCTTTTCCTTAACCTTATTTGATATCTCTTCAGCAACTGGTACGGCAACGTCTCCTTCTATTAAAGCTAATTGAAAGTCCCACAACTTATCGGAAAGATCTTTTTCACTTAACTCCTTTGTCGTTATGCCTTCTATTAGCTGGTTAAAGGCTTTACGTAGTTTTTCAAACAACTTACTTTTGCCCACCTAGCTTAGCATATAGGCTCGATATTTGTCCTTGAACTGCTTCTAGCCTTGCTAATGCTTGGCTTAGTTGCATTTGGGATTGTGATAACTGTTGTTGTAGTTTTCCACTTCTTTCTTCAAGCTTTTTAAGTGCTTCATCTAGGCTTTTATCGACTGAATACCCTGCTCCTATTCCGAAGATGACTTTTGATGTATCTTTAATTTTAGCTCCAATGTATGTCCCACTTCCTATATGGAGGAGTATGTCTTTTTCACCTTCACATTTTTTGAGTTCTTCAAGAGTAGCTTTCGTCAGAGATATTTCAGCTAAGGCATTTGATAGCAACTCTATTTGACGTTGTATACTATCGACGAGGCTCCTTAGCAAGGTATATTCAGCTGTAAGGTTTCTTAAAGTCTCCTCATCCTTATTTTGCTTCGCCGACAACGGCTTCTTCCTCCAACTCCACAATTCTCTTGATGGTTATTTGATCACGCTTTAACTTATGGTTACTACCAAGTAAGCTATAGAGCTTCTCAACCGCGTGTTCTGGTTTTAACGCTTTAATAGTCTTTGAAAACCTCTGTTTAAACAACCCCATTCTCATTTCCCCTTCAATTAAGAAAACCTTAACCTCGGGCATCGTTCCTCACCTCGTAATTCCAAGCGAAGCTTCTATGTGAGCAAGCTCATGGCCCGTCGTCATAATTCCTAAGGCAGCCCCCTTAGAGTTAGCTACCATGCCTATTCTTAGTAGAGGTGATCCTCGGTTAACAGTGGATGTGTCTACTGGAACTTTAAATATTTCCCTCAACTGCTTAAGCTCGTCTTCCGTAGCTTTCGGATGCACCAACATTCCCTTATTGGTTACGACAGCTATTGCCCCTATCGAAGTAAAGCCTGCTAATGACCCCTTGACCACTTCAACTCCGAGAGCGTCAGATATGAGCTTAGCTTCGGATTTTGTAAGCTCTGTTGAGATCATAGCTGCCTTATCATTGGCTAGGACTAAGTTCCCTAAGGCAGTCTTTTTACTAGTGATTTTCACGATATTTAGCGATAGCTCTTTCTTAAGGAAGTCTAGCTCTTCATCGTATATCGTGCTTGGAACTACTATTCCGTTCGAGTTACCTGCTATGAAGATCCCAATCAGCACGCTGCCACTAATTGTAGTTTCTATAACCTTAACTTGAAGTGCCTCTTCTAAAGAGGATAGGGTTTTAGGTGGCAAGTCTCGAGGAACTATTAGGTAGTTATCATTCGCAAAACAGAAAGCTCCAACGTTTGCTGTGCCAAAGAGATCTAGTCTCACCGCTGGCAATTATTTTGAGGCCTCCGCAGGATACACCTTAATCACACCTTCCGATGTCTTCACCACCCTTAACCTAACTTTCTTAAGAGTTTTCTTCTTACCGAGAGACCATAGTAGCTCATTAAGCTCTGGTGTTATTAACACGTCGTCCGCATGCATGTGTCTTTTAATGGTATTTCTCACTAATCTAACAGCTTTTGGAGCTATTTTATCGCCATGTGATAAGACAGCTCTCCTTAAGTTTAATGTCAACTGTACCTCTTTTTCAATCCCCTCCTCTTCTACCTCGGGCTTTGACATAGCCTCTCACCGCGTGAACCTATTCATCGAGTTTTGATCTACGCCAATGCCTTAACTTTGGATGCCTCCTAACATACCCCTTTGTCTTCGCAACAACCCATAGGGGAACTGGGCTATTCTGTTTAGTGGCTTTGGCTAAACGCCTTTTCTTAGCAGCTGGCTTACGGCTTGTCAAGGTCAAACCCTCCTTATCGTAAAATCTCGCTTCCTACTTTGCAACTCCATTAAAATGCTTTTAAGCTGCTCATCTGTGATCGGCACCTTAATCTTACCCGACTGTGCTAATTGAATAAGCTGGAGTTCGAGCTGTTCAGCAAATTCCGGCTTAACCATTTTTATGTTCGAGAGCCTGGCTCTTGCTTCGGGAGTAAGTATTACCCTTAAGGCAGCTGCTTTTTTAGCTTCAAACTCTCTTCTCGCCTGCTCAGCCCTTTCGGCTTCCAGTAAGCGCCTTCGAAGCTCAGCTAATTGCCTTTGTTTTATTAGCTCAAGCTCCTCATCACTAGACAAACTCCTTCACCTCTAAGCGGGGACGAAATACTTCTTGAGCTCTGGCATTTCCCTTTGTAGCTCCTTAGCAATTTTGTGAGCTATCCTATCAACGAGAGAACGCCCTTCAGGTGTTAAGTAGCGCCCTCTTTTGTCATGAGTAACAAGCTTTGCTTGTTCAAGTTGCTGTAAGGCTTTTCTAATTATTGCACCTCCAGCTTTTGCTGAATGTTCTCTTACTACCCCTCTTCTATGTCTGCCTCCATATACGGTTCTAAGCTTAGACAGTCCAACGGGACCATCTATGTAAAGACGACGGAGCAGGGAAGCACATCTAACATACCACCAGTCAGGGTCATCTGGAGGACGCTGCTTAAACTTGCCTGTCTTAACGAAAGCTGCCCAAATGGGAGGCTTGACTTCTCTCACGTTCTCTTTCAAGTACTTTGCTAGAGCTTTAATCAGCCTGTCTGCTGGTACGCATAAGGCTGCTGACAACCAATATCCCTCTTAGGGGGCTCGGTGTTAAGGCAAATAGTAACAAGTTATATAAGGTTTTATTTCTTGCTTAAGGGTTTTTTCAAGATAACCGTCTTTCCGCGGAAATCTTCAACCACTACATCACCCAAGCTATTGAGAAGCGCCTTAAAGGCTTCCTTTCTATCCCCATCAAATTGGCTTACAAAGCTTTTAAGCATTTTAATCTTCACAATCCCCTTTTGTTCTAGCTGCCTTTTCACTTCGTTTAGAAAACCAGGAGATAGCCCGCTCTTGCCGAGTTGTAGAGTAGACATTTCCGCTACTTTCTTAGCTTTCTTCTGCATGAACGATCTTCCTCCTAATATAATAACGGGTGGTATTGCCACATTTTAGGCATGTGACTGATACATGTGGACTTCTATTCTGTCTAATACGAATTCTACACGTTACTCCAGGTTTTAGTAAACTTTTACACTTTCTGCAAATCCTTCTCTTAAGAAATTTCGGTATTCTCACATTGCATCTTTTACTAATTCTCAAAGCTAAATCCACGTAGCGCTGCGCTAGCTGCTCATCCCTATGATATGTCACATCAGCTAGTTCAAGCAACTTGACAATCCTTTGCTTAGCTATGTCCCTTATAACAGACCTTTTCAAATAGTTGACACCGCATTTTTAAATTGGTTTGTTTCGTAAATAGCGGGAGGAGGTATATCAGCGTTGCTCAATGTTATCTTGGCTGAATCGGCACTAGAGCTTGTACCTAAGAGCATACTGGATCACCCAGCTGTAACTAAAAATGCGGAAAGACGTGGTAAGAAACCAGGAGATACGCTGCTTGACATTTCCTTACACTATGAAGCTATGAAGAAGCTTCCTAATTTTGAGAAGAGAGGTAGGCCAGATATCATACATACTACTTTGCTGACAATCTTGGGATCACCTGCGAACCTTGAAGGCTTAGTTAGAACTTATATTCATACGATAAATGATCAAGTAGTCTACATAGACCCCTCAGTTAAAATTCCTAGGAATTATAATAGGTTTGTCGGGTTAATGGAGCAGCTATTAAAGGAGGGTAGAGTCCCCCCTAAGGGAGATCTCGTGTTAATGTATGTTAAGAAACAAAGCTTGGAGGGGCTTTTAAAAGAGATTAAACCTACGAGGACTTTTATGTTAAGTGAAAATGGAGAGAAAATTAACATATCTACGCTTGCTAAAGAGCTTTGCCAAGAGAATAGGCCGACAGTAATTATTGGAGGTTTTCAAAAAGGCAGCTTCCTCAAAAAACACGTTGAGTTAGCTGACAAAGTATATGCAGTATATGGCTCACCACTCGACACCTGGGTCATCGCTTCAATGCTGCTTCACGGATATGAAATTGAAAAGGGCATCATATGATGCCATTTTAATAATGGGTGGTGCGGCCGCCGGGATTTGAACCCGGGACCATAGGCTTGGGAGGCCTACGTCCTAAACCAGGCTAGACGACGGCCGCTTCTTCTCTAGTTTCTTCAACTCATTTGAATAAAAAGCTTTATCTTACGTAACCTCACATGGGCATGAAGTCTTCAGGCTTTGGTGGTTCTGGCGGTAAGCCCTTCCTTTCACGTATCTTTCTTATCACGTCTTTAGCCATGCTATCAGGCACTGGAGCCCACCTTGAAAACTCTGTACCCCAAAAGGCTCTGCCAGCGGTTGCGCTTCTAAGCTGATCTGATAAGTCAAACGTTTCAGCTACTGGTATTTCGGCAACTACGTGCATCACCTGTCCTGACTGCTCAATTGTTATTATTTTGCCGCGCTTTGAAGATATGATTCTGGTTACGCCTCCTAGATATTCCTGTGGTACTTTAACGTCAAGTTTTAACATTGGCTCCAATAGGACTGGCTTAGCTGAGAGAAAGGCTGCAAAAGTTGCATCCCTAATAGCTGGTATGACTTGCGCAGGACCTCGGTGTGCAGGGTCTTCGTGTATTACGGCATCAACTAGCTTAACTTTTACTCCTCTGATGGGTTCTCTGGCTAACGGCCCTTCAGCCATAGCCAATCGAAAGGCTTGTATGGCGGTGTCCTTGACCTCTCTTAAGTATTGTAAGCCTTTAGTTACGTCTACAAACACGTTGACGTGCTCTTCAATAGCCCATATGCCTCTGGCTTCTTCGGTATCCCATTTAGCACGCTCTCTGAGAATTTTAGCTCTTTCCTTTGAATCTTGATCTTCGTTAATTATGCCCTGCTGAATTAAGTTAATTGTTTCTTCGTTTAATGGCTCTATCATGATGTAGAACTTATTATGCTTGTTTGGAGACTTACCTTCAAAGGGCCCTGCAGAACCTTTTATGCTTTCCCTGTAAACGACAATTGGTGGTGACGTGACGATCTCGATGCCACCTGTCCTTTGCTGTAGATCCCATAAAGCCACTTCTAGGTGTAAGCTGCCCATACCTGATATTAGGTATTCACCTGTTTCTTGATTGATTTTTATTGAAAGCGTTGGATCTTCTATAGCCATTTTATGTAAGGCGTCTATGAGCTTAGGTAAGTCTTTGCTATGTTTAGGTTCAATAGCTATCGTCACTACAGGCTCGCTTATGTATTTCATCTTCTCAAATGGCACCATTACATCCTTGTAACTTGGGTGAACTATCGTCTCTCCCGCTAATGCTTTTTCTAAGCCAAGAAGTGCTACGATGTTGCCTGCTGATATCTCTGGAGCCACCTCACGGTATGGCCCCATGTATAGTGCTACTTGCTGTATCCTCCCTTCAGATCTAGCCATTAACAAGTATACGGGGTCTCCTTCTTTAACTACTCCTGAAAACACTCTTCCTGTAACTACAGGACCTGCGTGTGGGTCTACAACCACTTTATTAACGCATATCACCAATGGGCCGTTTTCATCACACTCTAACATAGCCTTACCTATTTCTGAGGAGGTATCTCCTCTCCAAATCTTCGGTATTCTATACTTTTGAGCTTCAACAGGGTTTGGTATGTGATCGACTACCATGTCCAGAATGGCTACATGTAGTGGAAGCTCTTTTTGAAGTGTTTCAATATCTCCCCGCTGATATATGTTGACAATGTCTGAGAATTTCCAACCCTTGGAGGTTATTATTGGTAGTGTAAAGCCCCATTTGTGTAATGCTGAGCCAAAGGCTACTTGACCCCTATTCGGGTTAACTTTCCAAGCGTCTTTAAATCCGGGCTCGCCATATATCTCTATGAGGTTATTGAAGTCTCTAATTATCTTAACGAGCCTATCCATTACTTCTTGAGGTGAAAGCCTCAATTCCTTTATTAGCCTGTCAATTTTGTTGATGTATAATAATGGGCGAACTCTCTCCTCCATAGCCTGTCTTACAACCGTTTCTGTTTGAGTCATGACCCCTTCTACGCTATCAACAACAACTATCGCTCCATCCATCACCCTCAAGCTTCTAGTCACATGACCTGTAAAGTCCACGTGACCTGGAGTATCTACCAGATTTATGACATAGGACTTTCCATTTCTTTCATGTAGTAAGCTGACGTTAGCTGCTTTCACAGTCATTTGGCGCATTTGCTCTATCTCGACGTAGTCTAAGGCTAAGGCTTGAGCAGCTATTTTAGGTGAAATTAGGCCAGCTCCAGCTAGTAAGTTGTCTGAAAGAGTTGTTTTTCCGTGGTCTACGTGAGCGAGCGTACCAACATTTCGTACGCACTCCTTATTTCTCATTATTTTGAGTATTTCCTCGGTCTGCTTGTACTTTGGCATTCCTTGAACTCCCCTTCTCTATTTTCATTTCAAGCCAAAACAGTATTTGCTACCTTTAAAGTTTTTCACCATACAGCTATTCTATGACGGCATGTCTTGATAACATATCTTTTTCAGTCCTACCTAACCTATACATAAGCTCAGTTATCACGCCATCTAAGAAGATCATAGTCGTTACTTCAAATAGCGTACCTAGAGGGGCTAAAGGCTCGTGCTCTCCAAGCATTTGTCTAGCGTTGTAGTCTTCTTCCTTAGCAACTTTAGACCTTCCAGGAATTATCATCAAGTAGTCTGCTAACCTCCCAAGAGGGGATTCTGCATGAGAAGTTATTGCCACGATAGAAGCGCCGACTTCTTTCGCTATCTGAGCAGCCGTAACAACGAGTCTTGTGGTCCCTGAACCGGATATGGCTATTAAGAGATCGTTCTTCTCAAGTGCAGGAGTTATGGTTTCACCGACCACGTAAACATTGAAACCTAAGTGCA
>Ga0180301_10001323_pt1 | contig 19532 bp, 13 predicted proteins | sample GuaBasSediGuay16_FD_121797 | JGI IMG/M metagenome (GOLD analysis project Ga0180301, IMG submission 121797) | Subseafloor sediment microbial communities from Guaymas Basin, Gulf of California, Mexico - Guay16, Core 4569-2, 12-15 cm | ecosystem: Environmental > Aquatic > Marine > Hydrothermal...
AGACGCCGCCTGAGGTTAAGGAGCCTAAGAAGGACATTGGAGAAGGCTGGGATCTGGTGAAGGTTTTAAAGGAAGCAGAGGCGGATACGGGGAAAGTTGACGTTAAACTCGATGACCCAGCAACAATAGTTTTTACAGGTGGAACCTATAAGCTTCCAAAGCCTTGCCTGCACACGCACTGGAACGTGCTCTTTAAAGCAGCTCTCACCTACACTTACATTAACGCCGCCCCCATAGTCAAAAAGTACAGGAAGCAAAGCGTTAAGTTTGAGGTGCTGGAGAAGGAGTTCGAAGACGACGTTATTTTGGGTGCTATGCCAAGCTTCTGGATTGCGGGGAAGCTATGCTGCGTGGACGGCCCCATCTTTGGGGGTAAAACCGTAGTTTTAATGGAGAAGTGGGATCCCGTATCCGCCATGCAAGCCATCGAAAGGTACAAGGTAACCATTACCTACCTTGAATTCTCCCTTTACGATGAGATCCTAAGGCATCCTAAGGTTGGAAGGTACAATCTTAAAAGTTTAAGGAGCTGCATTGGGACGAGCATCACAACACGTTTAACTAAGAGTTTAAGGATGAGGTGGTTTGACCTGACAGGAGTTGTCCTCTGTGAGGTAAGCTACGGGTTAGCTGAGAGCCACACGTACGACACCATAGCTAATGCATTTTTCATTGAAAACCTTGACGTTGAAAGATCAGAGAGGTACAACGGGGTGTTCTGTGGGATACCCTCACCAAAAACGTTCATTAAGATAGTTGATCCGGAAACGGGAAAAATCCTCCCGCCGGGTGAAGTAGGGGAGATCATGCTTAAGTCCCCGGCGATAGCTAAAAGCTATTTTAGCAAGCCTAAGGGGGCACCTTTACCGTTGATCGACGGATGGATGCGAACAGGAGACATTGGAATGTACGATGAAGACGGCTTCATTTATTATATGGGCAGAATTGAGGAAGGTAAAATGGAAACGCCGTTCTACCCAGCAGAGGTGGAGGAGGTAATAGCCAAGCATCCTGCCGTTAAAATAGCTAAAGTGATCAAACATAGCCATCCAGATTATGGCGAAGTCGTTGCAGCCTTCATAGAACTGGAGGAAAAGTACAGGAGGAAGGAGGGGGTGGAGGAGGAGTTAAGGGCGTGGTGTAGGGCCAACCTCCCCCTACATAAGGTTCCAGAGCTCTTCGTGATTAAGGAAAAAATTCCAGTAACGGTTATAGGGAAAGTTAACGTGAGAGCCCTAAAGAAAGAGCTCGATGAAATATTTAAAGAGGTTGATAAAGGTTAAATGGTTAGTCTTAACCCAACACCTCCCTTCACAACGCATTCACCCAGTTCCGACTTAAGATAGTCGATGGCTCCTTGAGAAGTGCAGTGTGAGGGAACTACTATGGATGGGGAAAGTGTCTTCAAGTACTCTGCAGCTATTAGGAGTTCCTTAGAGACTGAGACGTGGAATCCCCCTGCGACACCTAGAATCCCGCTTACGCCTGTTTCTTCAACGACCTTTTTCAGTATACTAGTCAGTCCAGGGTGGGAGCAGCCAACCAAGATGAAGGGGCCGCGTCTGCTTAGTATAGCTAAGGCTTGCTCTGGAAATGACGGGAAAGGACCTGTAACGTGGATGCCTTCAGAAAGGGCAAGCCAACCTTTAACGTAGGTTAAGTTTGCATGGAAGTAATGGGGTGAAAGTGGGCTTGCAGGCAGGAATATGCGGACGGCAGGATTAAAGTCGATGAAGGCTTTAAGGGCGCCTGCATGGTCAGAGTGCATGTGCGATATGACCACGGTATTTACGTCGCTGAGGTCTTCACCAAGCTTGCTGGCGTTTGCGGTGAGGAGGCTAAATGAGGGGCCGACGTCGAAGAGAAGCTTTTCCGAGGGTGACTTAACCAAGATCGATAAGCCCCAAGTTGACTTAACTCCTTCCACAAGCTCGCTGTTATCGACGAGAAACAAGATCTCGTACATGCGATCACCTTCTTACAAGGGGTTAAATGTGGATTCCGGAATCATCTGTTATAGTATTGGTTCAGCTACGTATATATTATGCTTGTTTGAGATCACCCTTGCTTTCACCTTTGCACCTATGGGTACGTGATCCGCCCTGATTAAGGTCACCGTCCTGTCCCCCCTCACCGTGACAGCTAACTTTTCATGTTTCAGCCACCCCAAAGCCACGACTTTAACCTTTACTTTCTCGAAGAGCTTGTAAGGAGTTGGGATGGTTGCAGTTTTCCTTATAGAGAAGTCCGAAGGGGCGAGTTTTAACTTAACATTGAACCTTCTCTCCCATTCTTTCAGCTTGCCATAGAAGGCACGCCACGGAATCGGGCGCACTCCCTTAGGTTTTCTGCCATGTTTATGTGCCTCGTACTTTTGTATCCCGAGGGGAGGCCATCTTTTCCCAGCGCCAACCCTGATGGCGAACTCGATTATCTTCGGTATTTCCTGATCGTTCATGCCTGGAACCCAGACCGGAGCTACTAAAAGGTCTATTGCAGTGTTGTCTACGATGTATTTTGCCATCTTGGCCACGCGTTCAACATTATACCATTCAGTGCCGGAGAGCTTCCTGGCCATCTCCACATCCATGGAGTCTATGGAGAGATTTATCCTTGACAAACCTGCTGACGACAGCCTGTCTAGGACCTTCTCTGTTAGGAGGGAGCCATGGGTTTGCATGGATACTACGGTCACGTTCTCCACGTTGCTGAGCTCGTGTACGAGCTCCACCAGCTTAGGATATGTTAGCGGGTCTCCAACAGTGTCTATGTGGGCTTCGACGCCTCTGCCCTTAACGCGAGCTAGCCTTTCAAATTCCTCAACGAGGTAGTCTAATGGAACCAAGTATTCTGAAAGCCTGTTTTTGGACTTTGGACCCGAGTCGGTGGAGCAGAAGACGCAGGAGAGGGGGCACATGGAAGTTGGCCTAACTTGGATCAGGTTTGTCCCTCTATCTATTACCCCGAAAGCTATGCATCCTATCAGGGGAATTCCCTCTGACACTTCAAAGATCCTTCTTGTGGCTTGAGGCTTCATCGGTTAAACGGTGTAGGAGGGAGATTTAAATTGTTCTGCTATCATGCGGCAACGTTTTTCCTTTCACATTTTAGATGTTGCAAGCTGCATTCCATCCACGTTTTTCACAAGTTTAACTAGTCCTTTCTCGATCATGACGAGGAGTTCTTCCTCGTTTCCTTTAAGCTTTTCCAGTGCTTCGGCGACGGTCATCCCCGGCCTGAGCGGGGTGCCTTCCTTGCTTACCGTTAATATTTTGTACGCGTTCGGCATTATCACCGCACTGTAAAACTCTATTCTCCTCGCCCATTTCTTCTTGTCTATGTAAGGACATGGTGCTATGACGCTGCATGCTTCAGGCTTCCAAAATTTACCCCTGAAAACGCATTTATTCATCCTAGGACAGGGGATCTTTGAAAGAGCCATTACGAACTCCTTTTTCAGTTTGTTAATGGCTGAAAGCTCTCCGTTAAATTCTTCAAAGAAAGTTTTCCACTTGCTTACAACGCTCAACACCGCGTTTTCAACGCTTGGAATGGAGCTCTTACCCTCAGGGTCCATTATTAAGACTAGAAACCAGTCCCTTTTCCCCGTCGTAAAGCGTTTGATCGCTATTTCGCTGCTTTCAAGGGTTATGGTTGTGGGGACCTCACCGGTTACCTCAGCCCAGAACCTTTGAATCGCAGCGATCACCCCCGCCATGAGCTGGGAGTCTACCCCGACGCCGTCGGGGGAGACCGATACAGCGCACACTCCGTCAACGTTTATTATGAGGAGTTCACGTAGCATAGGCATCACTTCCGGCTGTTGTTAGGTTTCCTTGCCACCATAAAGTTTGAAAGGAATGAACAATACACTTCTAGCCCTGCCTCCTCCATGAACGCTGACAGCTCACTTTCAGTGTAGATCCTGTTTCCACCAGATGCCTTCACCACCACGTCTATCGTGGTGGTCTCGTTATCGTCCTTGAGTGGTGTTGCGATCATGAGGGTTCCGCCTTTCCTTAGAACCCTTGCGCACTCGTTGATTATCCTTTGAGGGTAGCTGCTCCAGTGGAGGAGCTGGAAGGAGAAGACCGAGTCAACCGACTCGTCGGGGAGGGGGAAAGGCGTGTTCATGGAGGGGTCTAGCACCACGAACTCTACGTTGTCGAGGTCCTTGAGGGGTTTAGGTGCGGGAAGAGGTGTGCTTTCACCTTCAACCATAGTGTGCATGCACTCGTCGACCACGTTCGAGAAGAAGTCGGCGCAGATGAGGTGGCAGTCGAAGTCCAAATATTCCAGAATGGTTAGTGGTTCGACTCCGAAGCCGCAGCCCAAGTCGAGGATGCACTTGCCTTTAAGATTTTTTCCGCCTCCAAGCTCTAGGAGGATTTCTCTTCCAATCTTGTAGGCGGGACTGCTATTTTGAAGGTAGAATAGGGTGGCTACCTCTGGGGAGACGAAGTCGAAGGAGGCTCCTCTGAGAACCTCAACTAGTATTTCATACATGAACTCTTCAAATCCGGCTAGGAGGTATTCAGCGCCTTTAAAGAAGGGGTGGCTGCCCCTCATACTGTACAATTTTTTGACTGTTGCTTTGTTTACCCTGAATAGCCCGTTTGACCCATCTAGGACCCCTTCGTTGACCAGCGCCTTCAGTAATTCCTCTAGGAAGGCTTGGCGTTTAACGTCCCCTATGAAGGCGGCGATCTCCTCGATGCTTCTTGGAGACTCTAGGAGGGCTAAGAGGCCGAGTTTGTCGAGGCCTATGACTAAAGCTAAGGCATTAACCATTCTTCCAAGCCTTGAGACGCTTAAAAGTGAGTTAACATTTCTTAGAAGCTTCATAGCGCACCTGAACTTTCTTACCATAAGCAATTTTTCACCCTCCTAGACCGCTTTTAAAACGCCCGTATTCTTCAACGTCCTATAGTACTTCACGAGAAGGGAGATCTGACGGGGTGTCGCTGAGAGGAGGGCGTCCTTCAACGTGTCGTGGCTGTTAAGGGAGTCTATGAGGAGTGCAAGCTCACCGTTTAAGCTGTGCTTTGCTAGAAGGGCGGCTCTAGTAGCCTTCACTCGCTTGTTTAGGTCTGAGAACACGCTGGCGGAGTTTGAAGTGTAGAAGAAGGGAGTCGAGGCTATTGAGGCTAAAACAGCTTGAACTACAGGATTTCCAACTATGTCTGGTTCAGCTAGCGTAGCTTGGGTGAGAAGCTCCTGCATGGCTTGGAAGAAGTCTCTATGCCACCCGAGCATCCTTGCGATGATCATTCTGTTAGCACCCGATGAAAGAATCCAGAATTCGCGGCCGTCCAGTGAGGCAATCCTGGCTGTGTCGGCGTGAGGAAGAACTTCCTCGGGCTCGGTTGCCAAGCGCCAATATGAGTCACAGTATAGTTTGTTGTTCCAGTTCGCGAAGAGCATGTTCACGTTCGAGTCGACTAGGGCTTTCGCCTTCACCCTTCTCCAGTTTTGCTTTGCCAGCCGCGTCTTCACGACTGGATAGGTGTAGGAGGCTCTAGCTGACCCGCGCTTATCCACGTATACGACGAGTATGTGGTCTCCGTGATCCCAGCTTACAGGGGCTACGCCGCTCTTCTTAAGCTGGTCGTTGAACCATGATAGGCGCTCGCCTTTAAGGTCTACTTCGTGGTATACGTCCCCGCACACGTTGCAGCTAGCTTTGACCTTAAGCTTCAAAGCGTCCTCCTCCCTTTTTTCCAAAGAAAGGACGTCACTTTCCCCTTTAAACCCCCAAAATCAAAGGAGGGAAGAGTTAAGTAGTAGTTTGGAAATCTCTTAGAGAGAGGCTGAGGGGAGCGGTATGCCGGTGTCTATTTTATCTATCCCGTTCGTGCTTCAAAGAGGGAAAGTATACCGTCCTAGTGAGGGGGAATACGTTGAGATAGCCCTGGCGCTTCGAGAAATATGGAGAAGAGCCCCTAAAGATTACGAGCTGGCCGAAGTTTCAAGATTCTTCTCGGCGGTACACTTAGTTCAGGTAGATGGAGGCAACATGGTGGCTATTAATTCCTCGGCTTCATGGTCTGAGGGTGTTAAGTGTAGCTTAGGGGTGCCGCCTCCACCATATGATCAGCTTAAATCGAACGAGTTGCAGGATTTCGTCGCTGGCTTAGAGAGATATGTTTCACTGGTGAAGGACGGTCTCAAGCTGTCGAAGATAGAATTGAAAGGGATACTGTTTGGGGGGGTGCTATCGGAGTTAAAGGAGCGGCTTTCCTTCTTAGAAGAGTGGAGGGTTAATCCTGACGAGGTTGTCCCTGCAGAAGTAACTCTAGACGTCGTTTGCAGAAATTCAGCAATCACCCAGTTTCTTACAGACGAGAAGGTGGATGACGCTTCTGGGGAGTATAGGAGGTTTACTGCTTTCCTAGAGGAAAGACTTGATTTCTTTAGGAGGAAGGTGGAGGAGGTTGAGGCGGATGTGGAAAGAGAGAGGAGAAGGCTGAGGGAGAAAGCTGAGAGGGAGATAAGCAGGGCTAGCCAGGAGATGGAGGATGAAATTAAAAGAATAGATAGGGAGAAGTTTGGCGGGGTTCCTCCTAGGATCACGGTGCTTTCACGGTACGCTAAGAGGGTAGAGGGTAAGCTTACGGGTTTATCCTCTGTAAGCGAGCCTGAAGACATGCTGGATAAGCTTGGGGATGCCATAGAGTTTTTAGAGGAAATCTTGGAGAAGCTGGTTTCCCTAGAGAGGAAGTGCGAAAACTACCTTAAGCAGAAGGAGAGGTTTGAAGCGGAAAAGGAGAGAAGGAAGAGGAGAGAGGAAAAAAGGTTTCAGAAAAGGAGGAAGAGGATTCTTAACGAGTTTGAGAGGGAGGTGGCGAGGATGGACTTGGACGTTGAAAGGGTTAAGGAGCTCCTTTTTAAGGCTATGACGCTAAGAGAGGAGTATGTAGCATCCTTCCAGAAGTGGTTGCCTCGTGCTAAGAGAGGGGTTGAGGAGAACAGGCGGTTCCTTCTCTCTTCCAGTACTGTCCAGGTGGATGCTCCGGTAACCGTTTACGTCCCGTTTTTTGCTGCGAAGGTTCGCAGGGATAGGAGGGAGGAGGTTATAGTTATTCCACCTTTAACCATAGATGAGGCAGGAGGAATTCAGGCCTCAAGAAACCTAGAGAAGACGGTGAGAGGAAGTCTGGAAAGAAGGAAAAGCCTACAGTTCATCTCGACTGGCATGAAAAGGTTTAATTACTTGTTAAATCCGAAGGTGGCGGAGCTGTTCTCTAGGGGTTTAGAGCTGCTCTCAAAAAAGAACCTTGTAAGGGAAAGAGAGGAGAAGGCTATTAGAACATTTTATGACCGCTTCTTGAAGCCTGCCTTCTAAGCGGGGAACAGCTCCGTGGGTTAGTGGGGGATGGAGAAAGGTTTATCGCCTCTAGGATCCTTTAACCTTTAAGGGGACTGTTTCTTTCTTAAAGGCGTGATTGGAAATGGCGAAGCTTCCCTTCACCCAAGGAGTAGAAATGGAGGTCCAGGTCGTCGACGAGAAGGGACGTCTCCTCCAAGGAGGAAGGCTCGTACGTGTCTGGGACCACCTCATGAAAAATGCCGCTAACATCCTTCAGAAAACCGTGTCAAGGGAGAAGGGGCTGGATTTTACAAGTAAAATTTTAGGGGTTACGCTTAAGGAAAAGGAAAGGAGGGGGAGGAGACTTCCTTACGTGGTTGTTTCCTATAAGACGGATAAGGGTAGGATCGAGGTTGACGTCTTCGGTCCTGACCCGAACGTGAGTCAGATAACGTGGATCCTAGAGCTTGTAACCCCCCCATGTGAGTCGATGGAAGAGCTTTCATGGTGGATAAAGACGCTTTACAAGGTGGCTTTCGCCGCTCTTCCGCGAGGCTACAACTTGATATCCATAGGGTTTAACCCTCTTGAGGAGGAGTACAGGAGCGGGGTAACGTTCGGCGACCACTACCATATAGGCGTTAATGACGGAAAGGAGAAGGCCGCCGTATACAATATGATTCGAGCCTTCATACCCCATCTGATAGCTTTAACGGTAAACTCACCATTCATGAACGGGAAGCCCACCGGAGTGGTTAGGGTTCGAAGAAGGGGGAGAACAAGCATCATAGGGAGGGACTGTGTACGCGACTTAAGGCTTAAGTACAACACTGGACAGACGGGGCCGGCAGACAAGGATCACTATGTCCCCTACCTTGAAGTACTGAACAGGAAGACCTTTGATGAAACAGTCATGAGGGAGCCGCCTGACGACAGGTACGTTGACGTCTTCCCCTTTACAGAGTACGGGACAATAGAAGTTCGTGTTTTCGACGCACAGTTCAGCGTAGCTAGGCGGCTCGCCGTAGCAGCACTCTTACAGGCGTTAGCCCTCAAAGCAGTAAAAATCGTGAGGAAAGGCGGAAAGATCCCGAACGTGTCCTCAGCTACCCTAGTGGAGAACAGGGAGAAAGCAGTACTTTACGGTTTGCTGGGCAAGTTTTTCCCCGACAGGGGGCTTGAGAAGCATGACCGAGGATTTGCGGAGAAGTATAACATAAACCCGGCTGGAAAGCCGAATTCCAAGCTCTTCGAGGCAGCCCAAGGAATGATAGAGTTCATCAGAGAAGAAATAAATGAACTTGGATACTGGGACTACCTAAAACCCGTCTTGGTGTCTGTTTACGGATCCAGCAGGGTTGAGCCGCCCTGTGCGCCAGCCGACTTCCTTCTCTACCTTTACGATGCCTCAGCGTCTAGGATTGACAGGACTATTTCGCACCTTATGGAGATGACGAGAAAGTACTGTATAGGGGATGGAGACCCGCTAGTCGCAGCCTTCGGAGAAGCGGAAGAGTTCGAGGTGGCTGAAAGGAGGAAGGCGGCAGTTAACGTGAAGGCTATGGCAAGCGTCACCGCTACGCGGGTAGTTGCAGGAGAGCGGATCCCATTCACGCTGGAGGTGACCGGTAGTGCCCCCGTGAAGGGGACGCTGATAGCCAAGGTTGTTTTAGAGGGGGGAGCCGTTCTTAGAACGGCTGTGAAGAGGGTGGAAATCCCTGGGAACGGTGTTCTCAAGGTGACGGGGGGGCAGCTCCCCCTAGAGGTGCCATTCGCCGCGTTTCAAGGTAAGAGAAGGTGCCGTTTAAAGTTCATCTTGAAGGACGAAGTGAGAAACGAGCTTTGTGAGGTAGAAACCAAGACGTTCACCGCCATCGCCACCCCCATCATCAGGATCCTCCCGGTCAGCATCCCCAAGAAAATCGTGGAGAGGAGGAGGGGAGAGATAAAGTTGAGAGTGGAGGCGCAGACGGCGGAGTTTAAGGGGAGGTATCAGGTTAGGGCATACTTGAGGGAGGGGGATAAGGCTAAGCTCTTGGCGGCGAAGCACGTGTCTTTCCCAACAACTTTAACACTATCTCTCCCAGCGGCTAGAGCAGGGGAATATACAGTTAAAGTACAGGTCTTCTACAGGGAGAAACTGGTGGCGGAGTACGAGTCATCACCCATAATTGTTCAGGAAGAAAAAACGGAGAGGAAAGCTAAAATTGAAAGGAGAGGGGTTCCTGTCGCCAAGGAGGAAGCCCGGCTGATTAGGGTAGTTGTACCTGTGAAGGAGAGGGAAGAGCGGCGGGAGGTGGAGAAAGCGAAGCCTCAAGTGACGGTGAGGAGGGAGGAACCCGCCCGGGTTAGAGGAGCGGGGAAGGAGGCACGAGCTACTGTTAAAAGAAGGCAGGGGAGGGTGGAGGAAAGGCGCTTATTGACCGTTCCAGAACCCGCACAGGCTGTTCCACCCTTTAGAGTCAAGAGTAAGGGGAGGGTGCGTGTTTCACGTGCACTTGACGTCTCCCATGTAGCCCTTAAACCCAAGGTAGCACTAGACGAGAAAGTATCTAAGAGCAGGGTGCAGTGGGGGGAAACGTGCAGGGTTGTTTTTAACGTAAGGAACTTGAACCCAGACTTGCCTGGCCCGTTCTGGGTCCGGGTCCTAGTGGTCGACTCCGAAGTTAAACAGTTGGATCACAGGGAAATCGTTGTTCACGACTCGAGGAGATTAACGTATAAAGTTAAAGCCGGCCGAGACGTCAAAGCCGGCAAGTTTAGGGTTAGATGTGAAATACTTTATGACGGGGTGGTCGTCGCCCAAGGGCAGACGCGGATCATAGAGGTGGCGCCGCTGTCGGCAAGGAAGACTGTTAAGGTTCTAGGAGTAGAAGCCCCCAAGGCGATCGTACCCGTAGATGCTGCGGTGTTTAAGGTTAGAGTTGAAGTTAGAGGGGTAATCACTCCTGTTAGGGTTTCCCTGACTGCAGCCACGTCTAAAAGCTCCAGCGTTCAGGAGTATTCGTTAACGAATGGGAGGTACGTTCTCCCCATTAGCATAGGCACGGAGGGCGTTAAAGGCGAGGAGGCCGCCGTGAACCTGAAAGTTAAAGTGGAGAACGTTAAGGTTTACGAGAGGAAGCTTACGATCCCAGTTTTACCCGAGCCCCCCGTAAACGTTCATGGATTAACAATCCAGAAAGCTTCCGTGCAGGCGGGAGAGAACGTGAAATACCACTTAAGACTGCGCAACGTCGGGGATGGAAGAGTTAGGGTGAGAGGAGAAGTTCGGGTATGCTCCCTGACGGGGGAAGGAGGAAAGGAGGGGTTTAGTATGGTCATAGAGCCTAAAGGAAGAGAGGATGTCTATGGTGAAATCGAGGTTCCACCATGGCTCGTAGAGGAGAAAATCTACCTGCTGGCCACCTTAAGCTACAAGGGAAAAGAGGCTAATTACGTGCAACAGAGGGCTACGCAAACGGTAGATGTTACCCCTCCGTTAAGACCACTAGTAAAGGTCAAGGTTAGGGATGCCGCTATACCCACGCTGACAAGAGAAGGAGACAAGATAAAAGTTAACTTGCTCGTGGAAAAGAGAATTAAGGAAACAGTTAGGATACGCCTAGTGGCTGAGAGCCCCCTAGGCGTTAAGGAAATCTGGAGTGGAAAGATCAAAGACGAAAAGAAAGACATCGGACCAATAGAATGGATTGCCCCCAGCGTTCCCTACAGAATGGAGTTTGACCTGAAGGCTAAGGTTGACATTAATAAGCGAGAGCTTCCACCTAACATAATAGACGCCTTCAGCAAGAAGGTTATCATAGTAAAAAGGAGGAAATGATGATTCCTTCTTTCCACGTTCTAAGGTTGCGGGAAGTTAGAGTTCGCTTGCCTCGGCGAACTGCGAAGGTGTGGTCCTAACGGATATGGCAAAACGCTGTGCTAGGAGATCGTACCAACGTGTTAGGTCGCCGAAGTCGTCTGCCTTGAAGAACTCACCCCTACCGATCTCGGCTAACCTACGCATGAGCTCTACGTCCGCCTCGCCTATCCCAATAGTGTAGAGGACCCACTCCGGCCTTCCGGAGAAGTAGTTCCTTACCACCGGTATTGGATTAACAGGTATCCCAGCCGCCTCATCGCCAGTGTTAGGGTAGCCATCCGAGAGGAGCACGAACATCACCGGGTTTGGCTTTCCTGTTTTTGGGTTTGGCGGGAACCTTTCAGCGAGTTCGGCTGCTGTTTTTAGGGCGCCGCTCATGAACGTTAACCCGCTTCCCTCTTGACACCTCTCTAATATGTACTCGCCTATAACTTCGAGGCCGAGCGCCCTGCTCTCGCCAGTACACTTAATTACTGTGGTTGTGTTGCCATCCTGATCTGTTATCGTTAACGGTTCTACTTGGTCGGCGAACGTTATCACTTGAACGTTTTCACCCCATCCTCTCCCGATCTTGAGGGAGAGGTAGAGCAGCGTCGCTAAGGCGGCGGCCTTTATCCTGCTGACCATGCCGCCTTCCTCCATTCCTATTAGGAATTCTTGGAGGCGAGGCGTCTCTCTCATGCCTTTTCTAAGTCCCTCTATTGCGCCGTCAACGTTCTTAACTTTCATGTCCTTCTTTTGCATGGAGCCCGAAACATCGATCATGAGGATGGCGTTAAACGTCATGTCTAAGGCGGGGACTATCTCGAAGGTTACCTCGTGCCCGGTCGGGTCGACTATTCCGACATCTTCACCGTAGAGTTCAGGTTTGGTGGATTGGACTCTGAGCTTGATGTGGCCGCACTCGGCGTCTCGCCAGCTCAACTCAAGGTTCCTGTATATGGGTCTCTTTTTGAGTATTCGTGCTAGTTCGCCTACATGATCTGCGACCCACACGACCACGTCCTCCGTCGACTGGCCTTCCATTGGTTCAACGCCGAGCTGAACGAATTTTATTCCACCTGTGACTTTCTTCTTCTTGACGGTGACGGTGTCTCCCTCGGAGACGTTTGCGGAGTCTAGGACGTCCTCGTCGATCATGATGTATCCTTCAGGGCAGTCTTCTCTTGACATGACCTGCACGGCCCCCCAGTCCTCGTACTCGTTAATGAAAACCACCACGTCGAAGTCGTCGACGCCAAGCTGGTTCATGTCGTTCTTGTTCATGAATGCACGTCCATCGGCGGCTCCTGCGTTGACGACCTCAAGTTTGACAGACATAAAAACATCCCCCCGCTTACACCTTTTAGTAGGTGTAAATGTTAAAAAGTTTCTGGAAAACCCGTAATGGAGGAAAATGCGCATTCACAGTGTTTTACACGAAACTATAAGTGCATGGAGGAAAGAAGATGGATGAACAAATTACAGACGGCAGATTTTTTCCGTCAGTTTTTCGGCGTCGATACTGGAGGATGCTTCCACCGGCTTTCTGGTGAGGGAGAACCGTACGATTTCGAAGTACTGGCTTGAGTTATGGCTTCTTATTCTCAGGTTTGGAAGGAATGGTGGTTTGATTGGGATAGATATTATCATGGCTTGTTCGGGATGTAGAAGGGACTTTTTAAAAAGGATGGCTCTCATTTGCCCTCCATCCATCTTGCCAAACGATGAAATGAAGCTTGAGGGGTCTATTCTCCCTCTTCCGGTGACGAGGGGGTCGTAGGTTAAACTGTTCACTTCCTTCCTACGTGCTTTTTCACTCAACCTGCGTTGTAGGGAGCTTAGGAATGCGTCCTGTGCGGTTCCTTTAAGTGTCGCGAAAAATATTTCACCACGTGAACGGTGGATGTATGGTTTTATGAGTGATAGGGCGTTTGCTCCAAGTATTCTCTGGATGTCCATCCAAGACGCATCCGTTTCTTCATGGAATTCCCACGTTAAAAGGTAGGTTATAAAGTCTAAGGCTTGAGGGATTGTAAAGTAGTTGTAGTCTGTTCCGAAGAGTATTTTGCTTGACCAGCTGTCTTCAAGGTGGGATTTGAGCTTCCTGAAGAAAAGGGGGATGTCGTCCCCTCGCACTCCTGACGTGTCACCGTAAATGTTCGGGTCGCCGAGTATTTCGTAGAGTCCGTCCTTCGCGTATTCCATACATGAATGGCCGAGTATGATTGCGAAGTCCCCTCTTTTTGCTTCTCCACGTACTTCCTGTGTAAGCTGGTATATGTCCTCTGCTGTGGCGTAGTAGCGACAGTCGAACAGGACGGGCAGTCCATTGTTGACTGCGGCTAAGGTGACGTTCTTCACGTTCTTCGAGAGTATTTCGTCTAGAAAGTTCTGAGAGATCGGGTGAAGTTTCAATCCTCTTGCGCCGATCTCAGCACATCTTTCAACTTCCTTAACGGCGTCTTCACCGTCATGCGGGTCAACCCTAATGAATCCCAAAAGACGTGGTGAAAATGGGAGGGTCAACGAGCGCTTTAGAATCAGGTTGTTAGGCTTCTGGAAGCTTGGCTTAGTAGAGTAGGCTCTAAAATCGTTAAATGGGAAAGCCACGAACTGGTCTACAGTCCACCCCCATGACCTTCCAATGGCATCGTAGAATGGTTTTAATGGAGGGGGTGGCATAGTTAGGGGGGAAGCAGGTGTGAAACGATACTTATCAGGGGAGGAGTCTATGGAAGACCTTATTTCAAACTGGAGGCGATGGTAGAAGTCAATTGTCTGTCTAGGGGTGTTAGACCGGTAGGCTACTCCTCTGCCGTCCATTACTTCCTCTTTACCTAGGTGCGTATGGACGTCGACCACGAAGAATCCTATGGTTTTTCCCTCATCCTTATCGTTAAGGAGGAGCAACGTATCAAGCTCCAGCTATGCTCTCTACTTTGAACAGGTTCTCCACTGGAGAATTCTTCGAGGCAAGATTTACGTTTTCCTATCGTAGGGGATCTAGCTTAAAGAGGTTTACAGCTAACCTTTTTAGAGGAGAAAACGTGAGTTTTGACTGAAAGCATTTTTAGCGTGAACGAGTTCGAGAGGGGGATCATGGTTAAAAAAATGGTCGTGTATGATGGCTTCCAGAAGCTTGAGGTCGCTCCTGAGGGGAAGGCTTGGAGGGTAACCGTGATCTTAGTTATCGATAGAGGAGGAAAGCGGGAGGAAAGGACTGTTGCTGAAGAAGTGGTGAGTGAGGCGGAGATCACCAGTTGCATGGTTAAAATGGTACACGGGAAAATCGTCGCCATCCCTGAAGGGGATTTAGAGCTGAGAATATACCATGACATAGAAAGCGACGTTAAAACCTTGAAGGTGGCCGAGAAAGAGAAGAAAAGTTGATAAGGAAGTTTCGGAGTGCTTTAAGCTCGCTGAGGAGGAAGGTTGCCTTTGGTCAGTCTAACGTTCTATGGTGGATTGAGGGAGGTTGGAGGGAATAAGGTTTTACTTGAGGATGGGGATGTACAGATTTTCCTGGATTTCGGCGTTTCATTTGCTCAAATGGGGAAGTTCTACGCTACACCCTTCCTATCACCTAGAAGGGAGGAAGGACTGATAGATCTTGGGATGATACCACCGCTTAGAGGCGTCTACCGGTTCGACAGGGAGGAAGCTGCAGTCGACGCGGTTATAGTATCCCATGTTCACATGGACCACGCTGGCTATGTCCCCATAGTTAAGGATGAGATCTCTGTTTTCTGCGGTGAGACAGCGGCAACGATGATGGATGTATTTACCAACATGGGAAAATGGATTGTTGGGGGAGGCGTTGGAAGAGAAAGGCTTCAAACGTTCAGGACTGGGAGGAAAATTGAGGTGGGTGGCGTCGAAGTTAAACCAGTTCACGTAGACCACTCGGTCCCCGGGTCATACGGGTTCATCATCCACACCTCGGAAGGAACTATAGTTTACACAGGAGACTTCAGGATGCATGGAGCCAAGAAGGAGTTAACCGAGGACTTCATAGATGAAGCTGCATCGGAGGACGTCGACGTTTTGGTAACGGAGGCCACAAACATATCGGCTGCACACGTCTCATCCGAAGTAGAGGTCAAGAATAAACTTAGCTATATAGTGGGTAACACCGACGGGTTAATAGTCACCTACTTTGCCAGCACAGACATTGACAGGCTGAGAACTTTTTACGAGGTCGCTAAAGAAAGCGGGAGGAAGCTAATTGTATCAGCGAGACAAGCCTACCTCCTGAGCAGGCTGAAAGAAGACCCACATCTCAACATCCCAGACGTGAAAGACGAGCACATCCTAATCTTCAAGAAAAAGAAGAAATCATACAAGAAGTGGGAGAGGGAGGTTTTAGAAGGAGAGACCGTCGTTGACGCCTATGAAGTCTCAAAAAGGCAAAGAGAGGTAATACTGGTTGCGTCCCTCTACGATTTCGAAGAGCTAATCGATATTAAACCTGTACCTGGAAGCTGCTACGTGTATTCCTCCTCAGAGCCGTTCAACGAAGAAATGGAGATAGACTTCAATAAGATGCTTAACTGGCTGAGGCACTACGGGCTACCCCAGTACCGTGTGCATGTTTCAGGCCACATAATGCCAATCGAGCTGAAGAATGTTGTAAGCAGAATAAAGCCGAAGCAAGTCTTCCCCATTCACTGTGAGCACCCGGAGGTATTCGCAAAGTTCATTAAAGGGGTTGGGACAAGCGTCACGATACCTCAATTGGGAGAGAAATACAGCTTACACTAAAAATTGCTTAATGCTCGTGGCCGGCTTTCAGAAGGGACATAAGGGATCGGGTTTAAAGAAGGAGCCAGTTGCCAGGTAGGCTCTCGCCCTACATCCTCCAAGGCAGAAACCCCTAACAGGACAGGTTAAGCATTTACCCTCCAAGTTCTCCCAGTCCAGTAAGCCCATGTCCACTCTCCTGCTGTAAAGCTTTTTCCAGCTTTCCGGACCACCATCTTCCAGTATGTTGCCGAGCTTAACATCTAAAACGTCGCAGAGAAGCACGTCGCCGACTGGATTAAGGTCCATGACGTTATAGTAACAGCCCCACACCTTAACATGTTTTGACGTGATGATTCTTTCTGCGAAGGGGGTGCAGCGGACCTCTGCCGAGTAGGAAAGACGGTCTGCTGATTCATCTATGCTGAGCAGCGACTGCTTTAACTGCTCAGGGCTTAAGTCTAGAAGCCTGTTGTCCTTTGCTGCTCCAGAGGGAATTAGCGTTAGGAAGGATGCCAGCTTCCCCCCAATGTCGCATGAAAAAGAGACGAAATCTCCGGCTTCATGAGCGTTAAGACCTGTTATAACCATTACGGGGATAAACTCTAGACCCGCCGAGTTCATAACATCCACAGCGGTCATTATTTTTTTCCATGCTCCTTGCCCCCTTATGGACTCACATGTTACCTTAGATGCTCCATCAACGCTTAACAACACCTTTGCTTCGAGGCGGGCGAGGACGCTTGCCACCCTACTGTCCATAAGAAAGCCGTTCGTCACCACTTCAACCTTCATTCCAAGGTCTGCAGCGTATTTCATGAGGGATGGCAAGTCTTCCCTCAGAAGAGGCTCCCCGCCGACGAAGGAGATCATTTTAGCTCCCGCCCTCGCCGCTTCAGCCACGATACGCTTCCCGTCGCCTACCCCCAGCTCTCTGTGAAAGCGGCCTCTAACATAGCAGTGAACACAGGTACCATTACACCTTAATGTACATGGCCAAACGACGGCTTCGAGGGGAGTCAAGGCGCATCCCCGGTTCAGCTGGTTCTTAAAGGGCTTCCTTCTCTTACTGAGCAAGGAGGAGATAAAAAGGTTTGGCGCCGGAAGGGGGGGAGGGGACTTATAACGTTATATATTCTTTCAGCTATAACTTCTCTTTCAGCTGAGCCGTTTGGAGGTGTATTTATGGAGTTTAAGGTCGCCTTAGCGCAGATCAATAGCGTGTGTGGAGACGTTGACGGAAACCTTAAGAGAATGTGTTCTCTCATTGAGAGGGCAGCAGGTTTAGAGGCGGAAATGATAGTTTTCCCGGAAATGTGCCTTTGCGGTTACATGGTCATGGACGGGAAGGATTTTGAAACGTTTTACAGGTGTGTCCAGCGACTTGACGGGGAGTCGATAAGGAAACTTTCATCTTTAGCTTCTAAAACAGGTCTACACATCGTTTTCGGCGCTCCAACAGAGCCGTCAAAACAGAGGGGGGTGGTTTACAACAGTGCGATCCTCCTAGAGCCGGACGGGAAAGTTAACGTTTACAACAAGGTTCACCTACCGACTGGAAGGTATGGTAGGGGAGTGTTCTTCGAGCATTTGTACTGCAGGCCAGGGGAGGAAATGAAAGTTTGCGATACACGGCTGGGGAGGATAGGCTTGCAAGTTTGCCGCGACTTCGCCTTTCCCGAGGCGTCAAGAATATACGGATACTGTGACGTTGATATAATAATAAATATCTCTGCTGCCCCAGTAACTTCAAAGCGCCTCTTCGACATGGTACTTCCAGTAAGAGCATTCGAGAACGCAGCATACCTCGTTTATGTTAACGTTGCAGGGGAGCAAAGAGGTGTTTCATTCTTTGGCCATAGTAGGGTGATAGACCCGCTAGGTAGGGTGACTGTTGAGTGCAAAGTTGGAGAGGAGGATTTCAAGGTTGGAATCATAAACTTGGAAGCCATGAGAAAGATGAGAATGGAAGTACCGATTAAGAAGGACATACTGCCAATCGAAACCTATCAACACTTGTTGGATAAACTCAGATGCAAGTTGAGAAATGAAGCGGAAGGAGAATCCGGTAAGGTTCCAGCAAGAACCTCTTCATGACAAAACAGGGTAGAGGGTTCCTGTAAGGTCATAAACTACCAGCGAAGACGGGTGGGGGTTTATCCCTGGTTTAAGATATAATTTCAAGCATTTAGGGAACCCTTAGAAATCGGAATAGAACCGGGAATAATTAAGGAAAGAGAGAAAAAGATGGTTTTAGAATTCACCGCCCATTCCAGGCATGCTTTCTGGTCCGCCCTTACCCTTCTCCTTCTCCTCCTTGTGAGGCTTCGATGCAATCACGTCGTCTATCCTGAGGATCATCGATGCGGCTTCGCTTGCTGTTTTTATGGCGTGCATTTTAACTCTGAGTGGCTCAAGGACTCCAAGCTTAACCATGTCGTCAGGCTCGCCGGTTTGAATGTTTAAACCTATTGCTGTGCCATCCTTGTCGTGCTTCGCCCTTAAGGACACTATCACGTCGAGCGGGTCATGACCTGAGTTCTCGGCTAAGGTCCTAGGGACTACTTCTATCGCGTCTGCGAAGGCTTCAATCGCCAGCTGCTCCCTGCCTCCTATAGACTCAGCGTACTTCCTTAGCTGCCTTGCAACTTCCACCTCTGCGGCGCCTCCGCCCGGGACGATCTTCTGATCCTCTATCACGTCTCGTACAACGCAAAGAGCATCGTTAAGTGCTCTTTCAGCCTCGTCGACTACGTGCTCGGTTCCGCCACGTATAACTATCGTTACCGCCTTAGGATTCTTGCAGTCCCTGACGTACACCACTTTATCCTCGCCTATTTTAACTTCCTCAACCAGTCCAGCTTCACCTAAGGATTCAGATGTCAAGTCGTCGAGGTTCGTCACTATTCTTGCTCCCGTAGCCTTAGATAGCTTCTCCATGTCAGACTTCTTCACACGTCTAACAGCCATTATTCCTGCCTTCGCCAGGTAGTGCTGGGCTAGGTCGTCGATACCCTTCTGGCAGAAGAGGACCGTGGCACCGCACGCCTTTATCTTTTCAACCATATCTTTAAGGATCCTTTGCTCCTCTTCGAGGAACATCTTCATCTGGGATGGGTCTGTTATCCTGATCTCCGCATCGAACTCCGTCTTCTCGACTTCGAGCGGCGCGTCTAGGAGCGCTATCTTTGCATCTTTAACTCTCTTCGGCATCGCTGGATGCACTACCTCTTTGTCGATGACCATGCCCCTAACTAGTTCGGTCTCAAGTAGGCTCTTACCTTGCTTCTTAAGAAGGTTGACCATGTCCCTGTCGGCTTCAAGCTTCCCGTCAACCTCCTCAGCAACTTGAAGTATGGCGTCCACGGCTATCCTGGCAAGGTGCTCCCTAGCGCCGGCTACAGCCTTACTGTTCATTGCCGTGGCAGCAATCTTAAACAGCGTCTCTTTATCCTCTGGTTTAACGTCCGTAGCCATGCTCTTTAGGACTTCCTCAGCCTTATCAGCCGCTTTCTTGAAACCTCCCACTATGACCGTCGGATGGATCTTCTGATCTAGTAACTCCTCCGCCTTTTTAAGTAGCTCACCGGCGACGATTACTGCTGTCGTGGTTCCGTCACCGACCTCGTCGTCCTG
>Ga0180301_10001324_pt1 | contig 19527 bp, 28 predicted proteins | sample GuaBasSediGuay16_FD_121797 | JGI IMG/M metagenome (GOLD analysis project Ga0180301, IMG submission 121797) | Subseafloor sediment microbial communities from Guaymas Basin, Gulf of California, Mexico - Guay16, Core 4569-2, 12-15 cm | ecosystem: Environmental > Aquatic > Marine > Hydrothermal...
CTCTAATGTCTAAGTATAATATATTGTATTTTCTAAGTTCCTCTGAGAGGGCTTTAAAAACTAATGTTTCGTCAAGAAAGAATGAGCCTCCTCTTTTAACTTCTAAACCTAAGGCTGAAGCTTCTTCTAAAGCTCTTTGAACAACTTTTCTCATGTCAACTTTAGTCATTTCTCTACTTCACCTTATGTGCTTTAAAAAGTGAATAACCATACCTCATAACTTTCTCGAAAACTCTTAGTGCCGTGTCTTCGTAAACTATTTTCCCTGAAATCATAACGTATCCTTTATCTAAATTTTTAAGGTATTTTAAAATATAACCTTGATGAGTAACTAAAAGCACTCCGACGTTATTTTCCACTAACTCGTTTATTACATCAGCTATTAACCTTATACTTTCAACATCAACTCCGCTATCTGGCTCGTCAAGTAAGGCAATTTTTGGTTTTTGAAGAACAACTGTTAGAAGTTCCGCTCTCTTTTCTTCGCCTCCGCTGAATCCCTGACTAAAGCTTCTACTATAAAGGTATTTGAGGCCAAGTTTTTCAGCAACGTTTTCCTCGAATGTTTTTGAGGAGTACTTTTCCGAAATAGCTTTGGCTAAGTAGCCTAGTTTAATATGTAATTTTGGCGTGCTTTGGAAAGCGATGCTTATGCCCTTACGTGCTCTAATCCATGGAGGATCATCGGTAATGTCTTCTCCATTTAAAAATATTTTCCCCTTAACTAACTTGTACTCTGGGATACCTACTATAGCTTTGAGAAGAGTTGTTTTCCCGGAAGCATTAGGACCCATGAGCACATTAATTCTACCTTCACGTACCTCTAAAGTAGCTGACTTAACAACTATAGTGTTTTCAACCGCAACACTTACAGATTGGACTTTCAGCATTGCTTCATCTCGCCTTTCAACCATGAGAGCACTTACTTTTACTTAAACATTTATTTTAAGAATAATTAGTATGTAACTATAGGAAAGACACATAAAAACTAGTTAAAGACTCCCTGATACATGTCATTTAGCTTTATGAACTACTGCTTCATTTTAATATTTAAAGGATTTTAGAGAAACCTTAGATTGGAGGAGTGAAAAAGTGTCCGAGGAAGTAATTATTGCAACTACAGAGAACCTGCCGGGTTACAGGGTTGTTAAGGTTCTAGGTGTTGTTACGGGAAGTGTTGTTAGAGCGAAACATATAGGTAAGGATATTCTTGCCTCCTTAAGGAACATTGTTGGAGGCGAAGTTAAAGAATACACTGAGCTGCTTAAGGAATCTAGGAGGGAAGCTTTAAGGAGAATGGTGGAGGAAGCGAAAAAGCTTGGGGCAAACGCTGTTTTAAACGTTAGGTTCTCTACTTCAGCAATAACTGCTGGAGCAGCAGAAATATTAGCTTATGGAACCGCAGTTAAAGTTGAAAAAATAGAGTAAAAAGCATTTTTAACTTAACACTGACTAAATATTTTTTACTAGAAAAGCTGAGAATTACGCACAGATGAAGCGCACATAGCTTCCCTCCCAAAGTGGGGAGGTTCTCCTAGTTGGAAGTTTTTTACAGGGTAATCATTGTCGTAGTTTTAGGGATGATTATTTCTATAGCATTATTATCAATGTTTATGGAATTAAGGAGTATGCAGAAAATTAAAGTTATTGATGTTGACTTAAGTGATGTAAAGCTTAATGACACACAACTATACTTAACACTCTATATTCACTTTTACAACCCTGCAAACATATCCATAGTTATTAACGAATTAAAATATGATGTTTACCTTGAAAAAATTAAGGTCATAAGTGTTAGTGAAGAGAACATTAAGCTTGAAAAAGAAGTCAAAATGTTGAAAATACCTTTAGAGATAAGCTTGGAAAAACCCATATTCAGGCCTATTCTTAAAGCTGCAGCATTAAAGCACGTATTAAATTATAGGGTAAACTTGTACGTTAGGATATACAGAAGCAGTTTTTTAGGGATTTTTCGGAGAGAGTATACTTCACATAGTAGTGTTGAGGGATTAATTAGTTTAGAGTACTAGTTTAAACCGGAACCTTAATCTTCACCTTTTTATTTAACTCTTTTAGCTGTTATTAGAAGTACATGTTTTCCCAGCTCCTCTATTTCATTTAGTGCTTCAAGAACGGATGCTGAAGCTGGTAGAACGCTTAAGTCCTCTTTTCTACTGAGGATTTTTGAGTATTCAACCATTTTCCAGTCTGGAACAGCTATTGCTTTACCCTTAGTTGCCCATAGTGCTTTAAGTGCTTCTTCGCCATCAAATGATTCTCTAGCTACTAGTGGTTCATTATATTTTGTTTCTCTAACTTTCGCTAACTTAGTTACTCTTCTAAGCTTCTTCTGAAAACTAATAACTACCGGGTTTCCATGTATTGTCGAAACAGCTATTAGTTGGGGTAGCTTACTTATTTTGCCTCTTTCTTTAAGCATGAGTAATCCGTGAAATATTCCAGTAAGTGTTGTACCGTTACCTACAGGAACAGTTAGTGTTGTTGGCTCTTTTCCTAACTGGTTAACTATTTCAAAAGCTATCTTAGAATAAGCCCTAATACTTATGGGTCTATTTTCAATACCTGGGTTCGCATTATACCAGTTATTAGCTATAGCATCTGTTCTACTCCTATAAACTGCTTCCTCATATGTTCCTCTAACCCAAACTATTCTAGCACCTAATTTCGTGAGCTCTCTTATTCTTGTTCCAAAATAACCTCTAGGTAAATATATTACGGCATCCATTTCAGCACGTTTAGCAAAATACGCTATTGAAACACCATAATTACCGCAGGTAGCTGTAGTTATAGTATCGAAACCTTTCTTAAGAGCTTCAATAACGTGTTCTCTAGCTAACCTATCCTTATGGGTACCAGTAGGATTTACACCTTCATATTTGAGATAAACTTCTCTAATACGAAATATTCTCTCAATATTTACTGCTCTAATGAGCGGCGTTACTTTATGTTCGGGAATTTTCACCAAGACACTCTGTACCTCTTACATTATCTTAGTTAAAATGGAATGTTTAGTTAAAAAGTATTTCCCAAATAGTTTAGGAAGAGAAATTTCCGCTACACAAACAGCTGATATGTAGTGTGAATTTACAGAAAAGAACCTTTATAATTAAACCTTAAATGTTTAAAATAAGCTCTAACCGTTAAACCTACAGGGATATAGTAATTATTAATTCTTAAAAGGAAAAGAGCTTTTTAATTCCAAATTGATTAGAGAGTTTAAAGTGTTTCTTAACGGAGAAAAATGGAAAAAGAAAAGTTCGTATTTTTAGTTTCCCTTAAACTTAACTATCTCCCATAAAGCCCTACTATTGCCCCATAAGCAACTATATGGTCTTTTACAGCGCTTAGCAGCTGTCTAGGCCTAAGTCCTGCAGGCAACTCTAACTTCCTATCCAATCCAAGTATTAAGAAAACGTATCTATGAGGCCTCCCCGGAGGGGGGCATGGGCCTCCATACCCTATTCTTCCAAAATCATTAATTCCCTGTACACCATAAGCTGTACTTGCCTCTTTAGGAACATTCTCTGGAAGCTCCCTTAAATCGGGTTTCATATTGTAAAGTAGCCAATGGTAAAATATCCCTATTGGAGCGTCTGGATCATACATTATTAACGCTTGCTCTTCTACTGGAACCGAAGGATTATCCCATTTAAGATGTGGTGAAACATCTGGCCCATCACATGTGTACTGAGTGGGTATTCTATCGTTATGTTTAAACGATAAGCTCTCAACTTTAAAGCTAGGATGTTCCTTCATTATTCCAAGTGTTTTCAGAGGATGTAATTCCTTGGATTTCTTAAAGAATATCATCCTACAGTCCCCGTGTAATACTATAGTATTAAGGTGGGTAATAAGTGGAATCATGTTTAAACTAAAGTTAACCATTAAACCTATTTGTATCGTTAAACATATAGTTAGCTTGGTGTGTTAACCCTGAAACTTAGCATATATACTTTTAATGATTTAAAAAGATGCTATGGAATAGTACAGTTTGGCGGGAAAGAAGTAGGGAAGTTTAGGGAAAAAGTAGGAAACATGGAGATTGCTGAAGCGAAAAAACATGTTGAAAATGCATTAAACGTAAAAATTAGGAGCTTCAGCCTAGCACAAGGCAAACTTCTCTACGGGAATCAAATGCTCGAAATGGTTTATTTAAGAATAGAAACTGACGACAATGATGAATACTTTTTCGAAGTATATGATGAGTCAATGTATGCTTCCTCAAATACTGATGTCATGACTCTCTATAGGAAGGTAATTAGCATGGCTAAATACTTCATAGGTGACATAGAACTTCCAAAATCAAAACTAATAGGCTTCACAGGGTGATGACAACTTATGAAGATAAAGTGCCCTTACTGTGGATATGTAGGTGATTCTAAAGACTTCTACTTACTTTACGAAGCAGTAGTTAATGTAGCATTTTATAAGCCTTTAAGGGAGGAAAGGGAAAGACCGCCATTAATAATATGTCCGAAGTGCGGTAAAGCGTTTCCTTCAGGGGATTTTTACGGGAAAATTAGGGAGAAGTTGGGGAGGAAACAATAGTTTTTCGTGAAAAAACGATTAAAGCTATTGAAGCCGGTATTAAAGCTAAAGCTAAAAATCCCTCTATAATCCATGGATTCTTAGTTAGTTGTAGAAGAAAGACTGCATATAAATTCGCTAAAGCATGTAAGCTTATCGGAACAGTAATAAATCTTAACCCCTTAATAATAACGTAAACTGCAACAAAAGTTAAAGCAATATGAAATAATGTTGCAATGTTTCTCTCTAAAGCTCCTGGAACTAACCTAACCCAGTCAACATTGAGAGCAAGCCCAACATATGCCGCTTGAAAAACATATATTATTAAAGCCTCTGTTAAACCCCAACCTAAACCGAACGATACTAAGGTGTTAACGTTTACGTTTTCCTTACCCTTAAGAACATGTTTAAGTAGAAAATACCTTGCAGGTTCTTCAAAAACACCTGCTAAAATAGATGAAGCCGCGGCTACGGCAACATAGTCCCCTTGAAAATACCTTGAAATAAGAGCTAGTAGAGGCATTCTAGCAATTAAAGCTATAAACCATCCACCACCTCCTATTATCGCTGTAAGAAGCAATTTAAACTTCATTTTAGATATGAAAGCTAGCGCTAATAAGCTAGGCAATATGGCTAAAGCCAGCGGTATTATTAGCATCATGTTTAGAGCCAACTATTAAAACCTCTAAAATAGCTTAAAAACACAATACTATATTAGCTATTTCAATTTAAACTATAAAGAGGCATAGGTATGTATGGTTGAAAACAAGTACGTTGTTTACGGCTTAGTTTCAGGTGTAACATCAGGTTTGGTTTCCGGGTTAATAGTTTATTTTAGCAAAGAAACTATAATCAATTTAACATATGATTTAATGGTTTTAGAGGGTACTCCTCCTGAAGCTATAGAGTCCGTAAAACCCATAATTAACTATGCTATAATGCTTTCTCCAGTACTTTACATTATTCAAATGTTAATAATAGGCGCCATTTTTGGTTCTTTAGAAGACTATCTGGTTAAGAAGTTTCATTTAAAACCTGTATTCGCAGCTTTAGCTACGGGAGGAATTTACGTAACGTTTCTCATGTTAATTCCCATGGCAACACTAATGATTATTGACCCCAAAATCCCTATGCTAATAGTTAAACACTTAGGATACCATATCGTAGCCTTACCCATAATTGTTTTCGTAGCAGCACTGGTTTTTCTAAGTTCAACAGATATTCTTGCACCATACATTAGTGAGGAAAGAGTTCTAGAGGAGAAATAGTTTAAAGCATACTTCATTACTGCAATATATTTACGAAAACCAGGTGTTTGTGTTGAGTGAAAAGAGAGTTAAGCTAGCTGGCATAGGAAGATTCCAGGTTATGGCGCTTCTTCAAGCGGCAAGACACTATGTTCTCCACGGGGACCAAGGTAAAGCTAAAAGTTTCGGACTAAACAGGGCAATATTTTATGCTTGGGCAAAATATCATGGCCCTAAAAAGAGGTTCTTTAATGTAGCTAAAATAGAGGAGGCAGTTAGGAAGCTAAGGGAAGCAAAGAAGGGTGAAACGAAATGTCCTGAAGGATTTGTTGAAGTTCTTGGAGAATGTGTTGAAATAAGTAAGGCGGGATACTTCATGATTGGAGGAGTGGAGCAGAAGCCAACAGATTTTGATAGGGAAGTTATGTGGAGAGTGGCTAAGCTAGTAAACCCTAAGAGAGCATGGGAAATAGCTGTAGAGTATGTTAAGCAATTTCCGAAGGAAATTCTTGAAAATCCGCAAAGATTCTATAAAATAGTTTATGAGCCGGTAAGGGATACGTTCATAATCCAAATACTTGAAGGTAAAAGGCCTAAGCCGAAAATTCAAATTGAGAAGAAAAAGATTGAGGGTAAGCGTAAAACTCTACTAGACTTTTTCACTTAGAAAAATTATTGCTAACGAGCATTTCTTTTACATTTAAAATTATTATTCAAAAATTCGATGCTGCTTACAGCTTCATTGATTCAATCCCCTTTAGGTACTTATTTAAACTGGTTCCGCCTTTGCTTCTAAGCTTAACTGCTAAATTGGGGTAATCTGTAGCTACTGCGTCGACACCGTTGCTTATGGTTTTCTCCAAATTTCTAATATCGTTTATTGTCCATGCTATAACTTTTAAGTTTAGCCTATGTGCAAATGAAACAGCTTTAGCAGAGGGTTCGGGTCTGAATGTTACTTTTAATTACATTTGAATATTTTTGATTACTTTCTTCATCCCCTCATTTCCTGTTCTTCCGCTCTGTCAGGTTTCATCCTTCACAGCGGGAGCACTTAGGAGAGACCCATGCTCCCCCGCATACGCATGTATGAATCTTAACCAAATATTCATAGCTCCAACGACATCCCTATCAGCTATCAAACCACATTTCCTGCATATCGCTAGTCTATGGTTGTAGACCAGTTTAGCTCCACATCTTGGGCATATACTTGAAGTGCCTCTAGGATTAACGAATACTATCGGTATATTGTATTCTACAGCTTTACTTACTATTGATTCTTGAAGCTTCTTATAAGCGAACGTGGTTAACTTCCAAACAGCTTTACCTTTATTCCTAACCATGTTTTCACGTAAATGCATTAGCTCCTCTAAAGCAATAGCGTATCCATGCTTTCCTGCTTCGACGATAACTTCTTTCGCAAACTTCCTACACCAATCAACTACTATGTTCTTAGCTCTTCTATGTAGAGACCTTATCCTATTGAGTATTCTCCTACCGTGTCTCCACCTCTTAGGGTACTTTCTTTGAAGCTCCTCAGCTCTAGCTCTCTTGTTTAATGCGTCAATGAATCTCGTCTTATACCTCCTAACACTAGAGCCATCATAGGCTTAATGCTTTATTTGTCAGAAAAGCTTTCCTTCATAATTTTACTAGAGCTTATAATGGCTTTCTTGGGATTAGCACTGCCTTATCAATGGCTTCCTAAAGCTTACATGCTAACAGCTAGGGGAATTGTTATTAAAAGGTTTGTTAGGAACGTATTCATACCTTACAGGGAAATTGTGAAGCTAAAAATTGTGAAATTCGATGACATAGTTAGATATATTAAGTGTGAGGAATGGGCTTTATCACATATTGCCCTATGGTTTCTCAGAATGATTCTCTCTCTTTTCGAAACAAATTCTTCAGAGAAAGTGCATTTATATGTAACTAATATTGGAAAACATCTTTTAATAGAGAAGATTAATGGTGAAAAATACATTATAAACCCATGTGGTATGGAAAGATTCAACAAGATACTTACGTACCTTACAGGATTAGTGGTGGAACAGCTAAAGAATAGTAAAAACAGTTATGTTATTATGAATTCGCAGTAGGGGTCTCCTTTAGCAATACATTTTACTTCAACAGCACTAACTCTTCTTCCAAAATATCGTGATCCGAAGCCTGCCAGTATTCCTCTTAGCCAGTGGCTAAATGGCTTATTTAAATTCTTTGTTTTAGCAAGTGAGCATTCAATGTTGTTCCAAACTTTAACTATTATTCTTTCATAATCTATATCTGTACTGACGTTTTCAGCTATACCTGATGCGAAAAGTACTGCTCCGAAAAGCGTCCATATGTCGCATTCTTTACCGCACATTTCACGGCATGCGTCGTAAACGCTGTTCCCTATAATGTATCCTTCATGGAAAAGGAATGCTTCACCACCTGTTCCAAATCTTTCCCTCATGTTTACTAGCCAAGCTTTAAGTGTTGTTTCTCTAAAAATAACTGCTCTTTCATTGAGAAATATCAGTGGAAAATGAAATGAATCAACAGTTACTCCTGAAAACACAGGCTCAGCTATATCAATTTTTATTCCACTAACTCTTTTTTCTAAAGCATTTTTTGCTTCAAAAGGTGTCATTTTAGACTTTGTAAAGTCTAGGAAAAGCATAAATGAGCCTTTAGTTCCCTTACTTACCGGTTCAGGAACGGCCATATGTACGAGGATTAAATTAAGTTCCGAAAGAACCTTAAATACTTCAGCTACAGCATTAAGTCCACGGCTTGTTTCTATTAGGAATCCGTAAATTCCTTCTCCAACTATTATTCTATCTAAGTTTAAGGGCTTCCTATCTTCGTGCTGCACTTTTCAGTTCCTCCATTAAGTATTTTTCTAAAACACTGTAGTATACACCGTAGCTTTCAGCTAGAACCATTAGGATTTTAGATGCTGGTGGCTGAGCTATTTTGGCTAGTGAAAGAAATGTTCCCTTCATTGTGTCAGCAAGCCTCCTAGCTGTTTTAACCAACTCGTTTACATCGTTTTCGGATAGTTTTTCGCCTCTTAAAATTTTCCTAAATAAATCCCTAGCTTTAACTAGATCCTCTATAGTGCTTGCTCCTAAAGCCTTTTTACACTCTTCAGAATAGGGGTTAATTGTTTCCTCTAGTTTAAAGAGAGCCTTTAGTATTTCAGCTATTTTCTTATGCTCATAAGCAACAGCTAGTGTAATTATTTTTAGAACCGGATTATTTATTTTCTGAGCAAACTTAAGTTCAGCATCATATGATTTAACTTTTAAACTGTAGAAGCATTTAATCCATAAATCAACGCTATGCCCTTTTTCGAAGTATTGATGCTCCCTACAAGTAACCATAATTGATTCACCAAAACACTTTTGTTAAGCAATTATTTTGACTCGTTTCCTAATTTCTAGTGTAAGGATTTAAATATTTTAACTTGATAATGAATATTGGTAAGTTAATATAGAATTGCCTTGGTGGCTATTGTGAATTCTTCTAAACTTTATCCTAAAGACATTCCTGGAACTGTTTTCACAAAAAACCCTCACATAGTGGAAATTGCTTTGGAATCTAACTTTCCAAGCTCCTCTGAAGCTTTAAGGTTTATTTCAAACATGTTAGTGAAAGCTAACATGCAAGTAATAACGTTTAACATTACATGTACAGACAATAGACAGTATATTGTTTTCTTCATAGATTATTCGAAAGCAAAGTATTCAGTAAAGGTTTTAATTAGGGAGCTTAAAGTAAACTCTCACATTTTAAATGTTAAATACAGAGTTAAGGTGGTTAAGGAGAAAATTATTGACACATTTGCAACACCAACTTTTGGTCAGGGAAAGTATAAAGCACTTGTTCTAGGAGTTAACGAAATGAGTAGCGTTTTTGAAAAGGTAAAGGAAGTTTATGGCACTGGAGGAGAAGCTCTCCTATACCATATAGGATATGCTTTAGGGGAAATTGCTGGTGAAAAATATGCTCCTGAAAAAATTACTGAAGACTTTATAAGAGAAGATTTATTGGCATTTCAAGCATATGGATGGGGTGTTTTGGAAATAGTGAAAATAGATCTTGAAGAACCCGAAGTAATCATTAGACTCTACGATCTTTTTGAAAGCGCTCATGTAAGGGGTAGGAAGGATAAACCTCACTGCCACTTTGTAAGAGGCTTCTTAGCAGGATTGTTAACAGTGTTTTTAAACACTAAAATGATTGTAGTGGAGTTAAAATGTATTGCTAAAGGTGATCCTTACTGTGAATTCGTAGCAAAACCCTTAGCAACATTATCCTAAAACGCTTCTTCTAATGCCACCGTTTTCTATGTCAAATAAAAAAGTGATGAGCTTTTTAGCTAAGCTACAGCTAACACAGTTACTGTTCTTATAACGCCCTTTAAACCTTGAATTTCCTTAACAACTTTGCCTCTGAGTTCTTTAAGGTCTTTAACTTCAACCTTAGCTATAACATGGAAGCCTCATGTAACAACGTGGGCTTCAGCAACACCAATAACTTTTCTAACGCCTTCAAGAACGTCGAATGCCTTACCAGCTTCAGTTAAAATAAGAACGTAAGCAATCATGTTCTCTACACCTATTTTCAAGAGGAGCTAGAAATGGGAATTATTTAAATGTTCAACAAGCTTTTAGCTTGCATATTTCCTTAATTCACAATGTTATTAAGTAGCTAAGTTGTTTTATTCAATATTACACTATGTACTTGATTATTTACAATGCTGTATTAAAGTCTACATGTGTTTTAGTAATTATTTATTTGTACTCTAGAAAAATAAACGTTATAACTACCTAGGGATGTAGTGGTTAAAGGAGATGAGTGCGGTGGTTAGCGACCTGTTTAGTCCGAAGAGCTTAGCTATTATCGGTGCTTCAAGAAACCCTGCTAAAGTAGGTCACACTGTTCTTAGAAATATTGTTGAAAGCGGCTATAAGGGTAGAGTTTACCCTGTAAACCCTAAAGCCAATGAAATTCTTGGTTTAAAATGCTACAAGTCCGTACTTGACATATCCGATGATGTTGATTTAGCCGTAATAACTGTTCCGGCACAAATAGTTTTAGATGTTGCTAAGGAATGTGGTGAGAAAGGTGTTAAATACTTAGTAGTAATATCGGCTGGTTTCAAGGAAATAGGGGGTGAAGGTGTAGAAAGGGAAAAGGAGTTAATCAATATCGGTAGAAAGTATGGTATGAGAATTTTGGGACCAAACTGCCTTGGATTCATAGACATGTTTACTCCTTTAAATGCAACTTTCGCAGCTGTAACACCTAAGAAGGGGAGAATTGCGTTCATTTCCCAAAGCGGAGCTTTAATAACAGCTATTCTGGATTGGTCCATTAAGAGGGGTCTTGGATTTTCTAAAATAGTTAGCTTAGGAAATAAAGCCGACTTAGATGAGGTAGATTTCATTCAAGCAATAGGTCAGGATAGAAACACTAAGGTAATTCTACTTTACGTTGAATCCATCGAGAAAGGTAGGAGGTTTATAGAGGTAGCTAGGCAAGTATCGAAAGTAAAGCCAATAGTGGTGATAAAGGGCGGCATAACGGAAGCTGGAGTTAAAGCAGCAATGAGCCATACAGGCGCCATGGCTGGTAGCTTCACATCATACAGAGTTGCTTTTAAGAAATCAGGTGTTTTAGTTGCTAACACTTTAAGTGAACTATTCGACTACGCTATGGCGTTTAGTAGTCAGCCAACACCGGCTGGTAATAAAATTGCTATAATAACTAATGCTGGAGGTCCTGGAATACTAACTACTGATTTAAGCGTAAAATATGGGTTAAGCTTAGCTAGCTTCAGCATGGACACTATAAGTAAGTTGAGATCTAAACTTCCCCCAGCTGCTGCCATATATAATCCAGTTGATGTTTTAGGTGATGCTAGAGCCGATAGGTATGAGTTTGCAATAGACACTGTGTTAAGCGATGAAAACGTTGATGGATTAATAGTTATACTGACTCCTCAAGCAATGACGGAGCCTGTTGAAACAGCTAAAGCCATAGTGAAAATACATCGTAAATACCCTGATAAGCCAGTTGTTGCAGCATTTATTGGCGGTGATATTGTACAGGAAGCTGTGAAAATACTTATTGAACACGGTATTCCATGTTTCGACCTACCTGAGAGAGCGGTAGTTGCTATGAGTGGGCTATGTACGTATAGAGAATTTCTTGAATTCTTTGAGAAAATTGTTGAGAAACAAGTTAGGTTTTACGATGTTGATTTTGAAAGAGCTAGGAGAATAATAGATAAAGTAAGGAGTGAAGGTAGAAAAGTACTACTTGAAGTTGAAGCTAAAGAGTTTGTTAGAGCCTATGGAATACCGGTCCCCATTACTGTTCTAGTGAAAACAGAGGATGAAGCTGTTGAAGCTGCAAATAAAATGGGCTACCCTGTAGTGTTGAAAGTGGCTTCACCTCAAATACTTCATAAAACCGATATTGGAGGTGTTGTTTTAAACATAAACTCTGACGATGAAGTTAGGGAGGCTTTCAGAACAATACTAAGTAGGGTTCGCAGGTTTGCGCATAGAGCAACACTTTACGGCATTACTGTTCAGAAAATGGTTCCTAAAGGTAGAGAGGTTATTGTTGGAATAACTAAGGACCCAACCTTCGGCCACTTAATAATGTTTGGTTCTGGAGGAATTTACGCAAACATACTTAAGGATGTATCTTTTAGGTTAACACCGATAACGCCGGATGAAGCTAAGGATATGGTTAGGGAAACTAAAGCATACGCTATGCTTAAAGGTGTTAGAGGTGAGCCTCCCGCTGACGTAGCTTCCGTAGTTAACGTGTTATTAAGGTTAAACCAGCTTGTTCAAGACATACCTGAGATAGTGGAAATGGATATTAATCCTCTATTCGTATATGAGGAGGGAGAAGGCTGCATAGCCTTAGATGTTAAGGTAGTAATTTCTTAAGGTGAAAAGTAAATGGTTAAGTCAATATATGTAACTGGAGTTGGTTGCTGCGGTAAAACAGTAATCGCTTACGGGTTAATAAGGAAATTTAGAAGTGAGGGATTGAAGACATCGTATTTTAAACCTATTTCTATTGCCAGGAGGAAGCTATCTACGGGAAAATTTGTTGACACGGACATTATTGCTTTAAAGGAGGCTTTAAACCTTGAAGAACCTTTAGACATTATTTCACCTGTGGTATTGTCTGAAAGATATCTTGAGTTAAAGGATAAAGCAGAAGATATTAAGAAGAAAATTGAGCATAGTTTTCAACTGTTAAGCGAAGGGAAAGATGTTGTAGTTATTGAAGGCCACATGTACCCTGAAGTTTTATCTACTATTGGATGTAGTGTTCCTGAATTAGCTAAAATGTTTGGTTCCAAAGTTATTTTGATCGTTAGCTGTAAAATCGAAGACTCAATTGATATTTTAGTTGATAAAGTAGCTTTGTATAAGTGTTTCTTGGAGAAGCATGGTGTAAAACTTCATGGAGTAATTTTAAACACCATACCGTTACCTTACATTGAAAGGGTAAAGGGATTCATAGCTCCTTCAATTGAGAAGTTAGGCGTTAAAATTCTTGGGTTAGTAAGTGAAAGACCTAGGCTAATAGCACCCACTGTTAGAGATATTGCTGAATCCCTAGGTGCCGAGGTTTTAGAGGGCGAAGAATACCTTAACAATTTTGTTGAGGACTTCCTAATCGGCGCTATGAGCCCCGAAGCCGCTATAAGATGGTTTAGGAGAGCAACTAATGCAGCAATAGTTACTGGTGGTGATAGAACAGACCTGATAATACAGGCAATAGAGACCAGACCTAGCGTAGTAATTTTAACTGGAAACCTTTATCCAGCAATAGGGGTGCTTATAAGAGCTAGGGAAGCAAAAGTCCCAATACTACTAGTACCTTACGACACATACACGACAGTTGAGAAACTTAGGGAAGTTCAGAGAATCATAACATCGGAATCCCTGAAAGTAAGAGATAAAGACATACTTGAAGTAATAGAGAAAGACGTTAAGTGGGAGGAAATCCTAAACGAAGTAGTCAGAAGCTAACACTTTCGTTCAGTTCAAATTTTTTAGACACTCTATGTGTTAACGTTGCTTTTTAATCCACTTGAGGAAAAGTTCTTCTGCTTTCCTCTCAGCTTCCTTATGCTCACTTTCCCTGAAGAATATGTTGTTTTCGAAAAATAAGTCGTCAGAAACAAATTTCCACTTAACTTCTTCAAGAATGAATTCTCCTTTCTCATTAACTCCTATGAAACGTTTTGCCACCCCCCTCCTTAAGTCTATGATGTATAGGCCTCTCTGCTTAACCATGTCTCCTTCTGCTATGTAAAATTCCCAGGGATCTTCCCATCTCCACCTTAAGTATAAAGTGTAAACTTTACCGTCACATTTTACTCTTCTATAGCATTGGCTTGGCGCTCCTAAAAGATTTTCAATCCACTCATTATCTATCCATTCACATTTCAACTAAACTTACCTCTTTCAACCATTACTTTCTTGCTTCTGCCTCTAAATTTTACTCTACTACTTTGTTTTAGTCGAAATATTCATTTAATTAAAACACTATTTTTTCCACTAGTGCATCTAATCATGCTTTGAGAGAGTTAAAGCATTGATCGATGAAGTTGTTGAAGCTAGGATTAGAGAAATTAGGGATGCTTTAGATATTTTGAAAAACATTGTTTCTAAGAATTTTAGTGAGCTTACACTTTACGAGAAGCTTTCAATAAGATACCTTGTTATTCAACTCGTCGAAGCTGCAGCTAGCATTTGTGTGCATATTCTTTTAAATGTCTACGGAGAAATTGTTGAAGGATTCCCTGAGTGTTTCGTAAGGCTTAAGTTTAAAGGCATTATACCTGAGGATTTAGCTTTAAATTTAGCTTCAGTTGCGAGACTTAGAAACCTACTTGTTCACAGATACTGGGTTATTTCCGACGAGAAAGTTTATGAAAGCGTCAAGAGGGAGTTAAAGGATTTCGAAAAATTCATATTTTACATAAGGAAGTTTGTGGAGAATAAAAGGCCATGAGCAAACATGCTGAGTTCAGGTTTTACAGCATTCCCGAGTTAAAGAAGAAAGAGATTCTTAAGACTTTAGGGAAGGAACTTGAAAGAGACAGTAACATAGTGTTCGCCTATGTTCACGGAGGCTTCCTTGAAAGAAACGTTTTTAGAGATGTAGACGTAGCTGTTTGGATTAAAAACTTTAAGGAGGCTTTAAACTATGAAGTACGTTTTTCAGTGTTTTTCGAATTAAAGCTTAAAATTCCAGTTGACATTCACGTACTAAATGAAGCACCGCTACCTTTCAAATACAATGTATTTACGAAAGGTAAGCTACTGTTTTCAAGAAATGAAAAACTAAGGTTAAATGTAGTGAATAATGTAGTGAGGCAGTACATAGATTTACTACTACTAAGAAAATACGCTAACGCGATTAAACATTGAATAGCGCAATGCAAGCATAAGCTAAAACATTGACTTTAGCTTTCGCTTTAGTAATGTGTTTTCTAAAAATTTGCTGTATTCTTACGTTAATTTTTCAGATATTTTCTTTAGTCTTGTAGAAACCTCTTCGCATAAGTCCTTATTAAGCCATATTGGCGGCGTATTAACCCACCTTACTCCGTCATGGTACGACATGGTTATTCTCACTCTTCTCCCAAATTCCGTATCATATATTCTAATCCATAAGTTCACTTTCCTACCTGAAACCCTAAAACCTCCACTTAATTCCCTACTTCCTTTCCTTTCAATATCAACTATAATAGTCATGTGAATCACTTAAAATACTTACTTACGTTTAAGAATAAACTCACATAATAATTTTCCTTACGAAGAAGCCATGGCTTCTTCTATTGTTACTGATGAGTTTAAGATCATGTTTAAATATTTTTACTACCTCTTACTACCTGGTGGTATTGTGGGTGTTAGGAAAATAAGCGTTAGTATTCCCGAAGAGCTTCTGAAGAGATTAGATGAATTCGCTAAAGCAGAAGGTCTTTCTAGAAGCAAAGTTATTGCCTACGCTGTTGAAGCCTATTTAAGTAGGTATCGTGCTAAAGTTGAAGAGATCAAAGGTTATCCAACAGTCTTATGGAAACTTAAAGCTATTGGTGGCATTAAACTTAGGTCTCCTAGGAGAGTTGGGAGAAGAATTAAGGGTGAATGGGTTGTTGAAGAGTTTTAATTACAGGTATGAAGTAAATGGGTTAGATGAGGATGGAGAGAAAATTCCTGACATACCCGTAGTTTATCTTGTTTTGGAAACTAAACGCGGTAGAGCTAGGGGTCCAGCTGTTCTTGACACAGGATTTGATGGGGGAATATATCCTAATATTCAAGTAGTACGCATTCTTGAAGGTTTAAAACCGGTTAAAACTAAGCGCATAGAGAACCCTTTATACGAACCTGTTGTTTGCGAAATTTTCAAAGTAAAAGCAAGTTTAGTTCATCCTAAGCTAGACCATACTATTCCGTTAGGAAAAGTTAACGTGTATGTTCCAGTTGAACCCGAACACTTATCTGACGAAGTTCTTGTAGGTAGGGAAATAATAAATAAATTGAAACTTAAATTAAACGGAACCTGGGTTAATGTTGAATTCCCTGAAGTTTAAAGGTTTACTTAGAAGTAAGGTACTTGTTTTTTAATGCTTAAACGCTAAACGGAGCTTAAATAGTAGCGTTTACTTTTTAAATTAGTTAGAGTGTAGAGTTGAAGGCTGATGTTATAAATTGAAGTATCCACGCTTTATAACGCGTAATTGGAAGCCCTACGATATTGTTGTAGTAACTGAGCTTACAAGGAAAATTGTGTGTAGGAAAGTTGGAGGTGTTGAAGAGAGAAAGTATACGAGCTTCTACGTTGCCGGAGTTTATAGAGGGATTGTTACTGGATGTGTTGTTGGATGTAATTTAAGATGCTTTTTCTGCTGGTCCCCTATTTCAAGGGATTTCCCTGAGTTCTACGGTAAATACTATAGTCCAGAGGAAGCTGTTGATGAAATGGCTAAGCTTGCAAGGAAAAGTGGTGTTAGGAAAGCTAGGCTTTCATGCGGTGAACCAACTATTTGTTGGAGTCATTTAGTAAGGGTTTTGGAGCTTGTAGAGAAATCACCTTACTTCGACTTGTTCATACTTGAAACTAACGGAATAGTTTTAGGCTTAAACCCCGGGTTAATTAATGAGCTAAAGAAGTTTTCGAAACTATACGTTAGAGTTTCGATTAAGGGAGGTACTCCTGAAGGATTCGAATTTAGAACGGGAGCTCAAGGTAGCGCATTAAACTTGCAGTTTTCTGCAGTAAAAGCCCTTGCTAAAAGCAACATAAGATTCCATGTAGCTGCAATGACTGATTCTAGAATTATGAGTAGTAAGGAGAAGAAAATGTTAATTGGGAAGCTAAAGGAGATTGAGCCTACACTTGCTTTCCTAATTGAAGAAGAAAATGTTGACCCATACGATACAACTCTGCTCAGATTAAAAGCAGCTAATGTGAAACTTAGCTGGTAACTGTTTATGGTGCTACATGAACTGCTGGAATGATCGATAATGCTACTGAATGGTTTTCGCTTAACTGCTTAATTCTGTTCTTTAAAACATTTAGCATGTCAATATAGTATAGGAATGATGTTCCTTCTGAACATTTTATTCTCCAATACCTTTTAGTATCTTCTCTAATGCGTTTAAGCCTAATTTCTAAAATAGTGTTTAATTCTTTCTCTAAGGAAACATGTGGTTTAGCGATTAACTGCATGGCTTCAAGAACTGATTTCTCATAGAAGTCTAGTACTGTGTAATCAGCTATTCTTAAATGCAGCTTCCACTGCTTAACATTCAATTTCCCACATACCCTAACTGTTTCAACAGCAAGTTTCTCAATAAACCTTATGAACTTGTTTCCCAAAACGAGGAGAGGCGAAATATATGTTGAAGCTAAAACTAGTGATTCTGAAAGCTCATAAGGTATTTTTGCTTCTTCCGAAACAATAGAGGATAGCTTTTCAAGTTCAGGTATGGGGTAAACTATTTTTCTAAAAGGGTTTCCTCCCAAATACTTTCCAATTTCACCACCGTATTTTTCAATTAATGTCGGCGGTAATCCTAAATTCCTATATTTAAACCTGCTTGCAAGCCACTTAATTGCTTCACTAACGTTTTCCTCGCTTAAATCGAAAAGAACTATTCCTCTAAGATTCTTAACTAATGCAGCATACCTAGCAAACACTGTTTTTCTCCAGTAAAACACTATTCCATAGTGAAAATATAGTTTCTTCCCAATGGTTTTAGGAAATTATGTAAACCACCATTTCCTACTTTTCAAATCTATTACTATGCCTAAAGCTTCAATGCACTTATCCGACATAATTACTTCCTCTTCACCCGGAGTTATGAGGGCTTGTGCTTTAATCTTCCTAGTTTCACCTTTAAAACTAGCGATAACTTCTACTTCTCCACCGTGGTATGAAGCTCCCCGTGTAAGGCCTGGTCCTTCAAACTCTATTGGTGCACCAACTTCTAAACTTAGTTTTTCAGCTAAATCAATAGGTAAAGAAACCATTGGCGTAGGGGTTTCGAAACCTGTGTTTAGAAGAGCTAATGATTCAACACATTTATTTTTAAAACATATTTTAACTTTTATTCTTAAAGCCAACAAATTACACCTTAACCTTCATTCTTTTCCAACGAATAACTATGTTACGATTCTTCCTAGCTTCTTTCTCAACCTTTTCAACTTCCTTTAACAACTTTAATAAGCCCTTCTCCACTAAACTACACACCCAATACCACATTATTCAAACAACAATATATTAGCTTATCAACACTTTCACTTAGGGAAAGAAGCTATAGCTAAACTTACAGGGCTAAGTAGAGAGGAAATTGAAAAATATGTTAGGGAAATGGTTAGGTTGAAGAGGAAATTAACAGGAAAAGCTTCTTCCCAATAGTTTTATCATAGAATAGGAAAGCTAGGTTACTTCTTAGCAGATCAGAAACTATTTTAGAAAAGCTGGGAACATCCCTTATGAAAGATAAAAAGTATAGAATATGTTGCGAGAAAAATGTGAAGAATACTTTAACTTACTCCTCACTAATTTCATAAACTACTGTTACTGTTGCTGAAACAGCTACGCCCTTCCCTGTTTCAATAGGCGTTGGCGGCACTGCTTCCACTACAGCTAACGGTACTGCATAAGAGTACCTCGTTGAATAGTAAGGCGCGGTTACTGGTGCTCCTAAAACAACACTTCTAACACCTACGATTTTAATTCCTAATGATTCAGCAAGTTTTTCAGCCTTAGCTTTAGCATCATTAACTGCTTTCTCTATAGCTTCTTTTTCAACGCTCTTTCTTTTCTCATCGGATAAGCCGAAGGAAAGACCGTATAGTCTATTTACGCCTAAGCTTACAGCTTTAGAAACTATTTCACCTGCTTTCTCTAAATCGCTGATTTCCACTTGGAATGAGTAACTGGCTACGTAGCCTTTAAGTATTCTTTCTCCTCCAACCCAATCATATAGGGGGTTAAGGTTCACGTACTCCGTTTTTACGGAAATTACTCCTTCTTCTTTCTTAAGCTCATCTATGGCTCTCTTAGCTTTAATGATAACTTCTGTATAAGCTTCTGTAGCGTTCTTAAGTGGCTTATCTGTTTCAACAGCTAATCTAAGATATACTCTATTTGGTTCTACAAATATTGTTGCTGAACCTGTTACGA
>Ga0180301_10001325_pt1 | contig 19525 bp, 18 predicted proteins | sample GuaBasSediGuay16_FD_121797 | JGI IMG/M metagenome (GOLD analysis project Ga0180301, IMG submission 121797) | Subseafloor sediment microbial communities from Guaymas Basin, Gulf of California, Mexico - Guay16, Core 4569-2, 12-15 cm | ecosystem: Environmental > Aquatic > Marine > Hydrothermal...
AGAGAAAGTAAGGTGTCAAGTCTTGAGAGGGTTTTTGAGGTTCTTTCATGTAGCTCGCTTTGAATCGTCTTCAGCACTTCCGACATAATGGCTAGTACTTGCTGAAGGGTCTCCCACCTCTCGATCTCCATCTTTAGGAACGAATCAATTTTTCTTTCAAGTCTTTTAACTGCTTCCGTGGCGGCTTCTGAGGAGACAACGGTGTTAGCGATCACCTTCTGAACACTTTTCACTTCAGCCATCAACAAGTTTAACGACTCCGAGAGCGAAAGAGAGATTGCGTTTATATCTTCACTTAAGAGGTTTAGGCCATCCACTATCTTTTTTACACTTTCAACTGTTGGAACTTCACCAGCCGGGGTTTTTATTGCATCAATTTCTATTTCAACTCTTTTCCCCTGTGACAAAGAAAACAGCCATCCATCCTCACTTTTCAACCAATAAACATTTACCTAAAACGGAAATTAAAAGGTTTCCTTAAAAAACACTTACCACTGTTCATACCTTCGCTATCTTATTCAACCTAAAAACCACCTGATAAACATGAAGAATACAACTGCAATTTAAACATTAAGTAAGGATTCTCGTTCCCAAGTTCTCCATAAGGGGGTTTAAAAAATTAAGAGTTTAAAACGCCACCTAACAGGGCTACTCTTCAAAACCGTGCAGGCTAAAGTGAATGATCCGATCAACCAATGTAACCTCTTGTTTAAGACGAACCGTCCTCCAGCCAGTCACATCATTAGAACAATTCAGCTGAAGGTTAACCGAGTAGATTATTATATACTATTTTTCCTTAGGTTTTTTAAGGTAGAATCCAATTTAGACGTTTAGGACCTATAAAGGAAACCTTTCCAAGATTACTTCTAAGATCCTTTGTGCGCACTCTTCAGGAGGAAGTTTATCAGACTCTACAACCACATCAGGGTTCTTGGGCTCCTCAAACGGTACACCGATGCCTGGCACGGTCTGGCTTTCTCCTGTTAGCCCTTTCTTGTAGATTTCCCTTGGTGCACCGTAAGTTTCCTTTCTAGTTGCTTCCCTCTCCATGCACACTTCTAGGGGGCATTTGACGTAGGCAAACAGGAGGTTTTTAATTTCTTTTCTACCACGCTCCCTGTAAGCTTCCCTGTTAGCCGTGGCGTCTATTATAACGTTAACACCGTTATCGTTGAGAAGTTTTGCGATGAACACCAGAACGCCATAGACTATCTCACGCTCCTCCTCCGAGTACGTTGGGTTTGGAGTGACAACCTTCCTAAGGATATCCGTTGAAAGCACTTGCACGTTAATACCTCTCTCCCTTAACATGGATTGAAGCGCCCTAGCGATGGTACTCTTACCCGAGCCCGGTAAACCCAGTATCCAAACGGACCATGCCAAGCATTTAATCCTCCATCATCTTTTAAGGCGGCGAGGAAACAAGACAAAAACTAAGTTAAAACTTTAATATTAAAAAGCTAACGTTCATAGAAGAAAGTGCGGGTTTAAAGTAGAAGCAACAGGAGGAAACGGCTTGAGCCTTGTTATTATAGGTGGGTCGTCGGCGCAAGCATTAGCCTTTAAAGTGGCTAAGGAGCTTAACGCACCCTTCATAGACTGTGAATACAAAAAGTTTCCTGATGGAGAAAAGTACATTCGAGTCGAGGAGGATGTTGAGGGGAAAAAGGTGGCACTCGTACAGTCAATGTATTTAACCCCTGACGAGTACCTCCTAGAATATTTCCTCCTAGTAGACAATTTAAAGGACATGGGAGCAAGGGAGATCATAGGAGTAATACCCTACTTCGCATATGCTAGACAAGATGCCCGATTTAAGCCAGGAGAAGCCTTAAGCCTCAAAACAATCGTAAGCCTCATCGAAAAAACCGGAACAGACAAAGTTTTCACCGTAGATATGCACCTTCACCGCGTCGAAAACGTAAACAGGTTATTCAAAATCCCCGCTAAAAATTTAACAGCCATACCCCTACTAGGCGAATACGTTAAAAAAGAATTCATCCTCCATGACACACTAGTAATAGGACCAGACGAGGAAGCCGAGCAATGGGCTAAAACCATGGCCGAAACACTCGGCACGGAATACGACATCCTCGAAAAAAAGAGGCTTAGCGCGACCGAAGTGGAGATAGCCCCCAGAGAACTCGACGTTAAAACCAGAGACTTGGTCATAGTTGACGACATAATCTCCACAGGAGGAACACTAGCAAAAACCATAGAGGTACTTAAAAAGAAAGGAGCAAAAAAAATAGTTGCAACATGCACCCATCCAGTACTTGTTGAAAACGCACTAAAAAGAATCTATAAAGCGGGAGGAGACGCCGTAATCGGTACAGATACCATACCTAGCCCAGTAAGCTACGTGTCCGTAGCACCTCTCATAGCCGAAGCACTCAGAAAACTTTAGGTGAGCCTACTTAACGCTACGGTGAAGCAGAAACTTATCAATAATAGCGTCAATATTCACCGCCTTCCCGTGGTCACTCTTAGCAGGATCAACTCCGTCTTCCCCATACCTAAACTGGATGATTTCCCCAGACGGCGTCCTCACAGTTCCATCATACTCCACCTTCACATCCTGAAGCGCATTTATCAACCTCCTTTGCATATACCCGCTCGTACTGGTCCTCACAGCAGTATCCACCAGCCCTTCCCTGCCACCCATAGCATGAAAGAAAAACTCTATCGGGTCCAATCCCTTCCGGTAACTGGAAGCCACAAACCCCCTCGACTTAGCGCTCAAGTCACCCTTCTTAAAGTGTGGGAGAGTTCTCCCCCTATAACCTCTATGTATACGCTCACCCCTAACAGACTGCTGCCCTATGCAGGCAGCCATCATCGCAAGATTTAAGGGGTTACCCCTAGCCCCAGTCAAAGCCATAATTACAGCATGATTATCCGAACCCAAATACTCACTTGCAACCTCACCAGCCTTATCCCTCACATTAGCAAGCTCACGCATAATTAACATTTCAAGGCTTTCCTCAATGGTCCTCCCCGGCAACGCCTCCAATTCACCCCGCCTATACGTCTCAATCAACTCGTTAACCTTACGCTCCCCCTCCTCCAAGATCTCTTTTATCCGGTAAGTTGCCTCCTTAGGTATCTCCACGTCGTTAAGTCCCAACGTGAAACCTTTCTTCGTAATAAAACGAATCAGCATACGCGTCACCGAATCCAAAAACTCCCTTGCCGCATCAGTCCCAAACTCCTTCACAATCTTATGAAGCAAACTCTCCGGGACGCCAGCCCCAAAAGCAGCTTTATCAATCACACCCTTAATAAGGACGCCGTCGACAACCACCACATACGCATCATAGGGACACGCCTCCCCCAAGCAAGTATCACACTGCTTACACGCCTTAGACTTAAACCTTGCATTGAGACCCTTCGGCAAAGTCAAACTGAAGATCTGCTTACCCGTCCAGAGCTCCTCAGGCTCACTCACCGCTGGAGGAGGAAGGGAAGTTATACCTGCTGCAAGCGCCAGCTCACACGCCTCCTCCTTACTGAGGAAGGTTTGCTCTCTAGTTAAAAGATAGGCGGCAGAAATGAAGTCTTGAATCCCCCCTATAATTGGGCCACCATATCTAGGACTTAAAATATGCTCCTGAACCTTCATTAAAATATGAGCTTCAACACGCGCCTCCTCTGACTGGGGGACATGAAGATTCATCTCGTCACCATCAAAATCTGCATTGTATGGTGGGCAAACGCAGAGGTTAAGTCTAAATGTTTTGTATGGCATTACCCTGACTTGGTGAGCCATGATGCTCATTCTGTGTAGGGAGGGTTGCCTGTTAAATAGGACTATGTCGCCGTCGTTTAGGTGGCGTTCGACTATGCTGCCTATTTCTATGGTTTCGGCTATTTTGCTCCTGTTTTTTACGAAGCGTAGGTCGATGCGTCTGCCATCTGCTCGGATAATGTAGTTAGCTCCTGGATGTTCGTCGGGTCCTCGCATTACCAGCTCTTTCATATCTTCGATGTTTAGTTCTGTTACGCGTTCGGGTATTGTTAGGATCTTTGCGACTTCGATGGGGACGCCTACCTCGTTTATTCCGAGATTTGGGTCTGGAGATATGACCGTTCTGGCTGAGAAGTCGACGCGTTTGCCTGAGAGGTTGCTTCTGAACCGTCCTTCTTTGCCTTTTAGTCTTTGGGTTAGTGTTCTTAGTGCTCGTCCTGAGCGGTGTCGGGCTGGTGGGATCCCTGAAATTTCATTGTCAAAGTATGTTGTTACGTGGTATTGGAGTAGTTCCCAAAGGTCTTCTACGATTAGTTGGGGGGCTCCTGCTTCTATGTTTTCTCTCAGCCGCTGATTGATCCTAATTATGTCGACGAGTTTATGTGTTAGGTCGTCTTCTGATCGGACGCCTGATTCGAGTGTGATGCTTGGTCTAACGCATACGGGTGGGACTGGGAGGACTGTGAGGACCATCCATTCTGGGCGGGCGAAGGAGGGATTTATGCCTAGTAGTTTGCAGTCGTTGTCTGGTATGCGTTCGCATCGTTCCCTTACGTCGCTTGGGGTGAGCCTGATTGAGCCTATTTCTGTTTCTTCGTAGAATGTGGTTGGCTTTTCCAGCCTTATTTTGCGTTGGATTTCTCCGCAGTGGGGGCATGTTGATGTTCTGGATGCCCGCCGGAATACTTCTTCGGCTATTTCATCGCTCAGCCTTCCTGTTTCTTGCTCGTAACGTTCCATTTCTGCTAGGAAGAATTCTATTTCGTCTTCGGGTAGTAGAAGGCGGGAGCAACGTCTGCAGGTGGCTCTTAAGACTTTATGGAGGACTTTGACGAAGCCTACGTGGATGACTGGGCGGACGAGTTCTATATGTCCGAAGTGGCCTATGCATTCGCCGACTGGGTTGCCGCATAGTTTGCATCGCCGTCCGGGTTCTACCGTGCCTAGACGCTCGTCCATGAGGCCTGTTTCGATCGGGGTGCCGTCTTCGTCGTAGGTGTCGGGGGTGATTATCCGCGTAGCAGACATGCGTCTTATTTCGTCTGGAGAGAGGACACTGAATCTTATTGAACTAATTCTCTTAACAAACCTGAACGCCAACCTTGTACCCCCAAAATGGACAGAAGGAGGATTTCTTTCTTCAATTACTACAAGTAGAGGTAATTTAAACTTTTCTTAACGGGAGGGTTTTCTTTATGTTGGTGCTTTTTACATTGAGTTGGGTTTTTATGGTTGTTTTCGGGCGGTTGGGTAGTGGAGGATGGTTAGGAGAGTTTGCTTTGAATTTTTTCGAGGGGAAGTACTTGCCTTGGTTCGTAGACGACTATTCCTTGGGCTAGTTGCCGTAGATGTGGTATTATTTTTAGGAATTCGTCTTTGTGTATTACGGTGTTTAGGGCGTACCATCCTTCTTCCCCAGCGAGGGGGGATATGGTTGGCTTCTTCAGGGCTGGTAGGACTTTGAGTATTTTATCTAGATTTTCGCCTTTTACGTTCATGAAGAGGTGTAGCCTTTCTCTTGCGTCGACGGCGCCTTCGATGAGGGTCATTACGTCTTTTATTTTTTCCTTTTTCCATGAGTGGGTTAGGGCGTCTTTGTTTGCTATTAGTACTGCTTGGGATTGGCATATTTCTTCTATTACTTTTAGGTTATTGGATAGGAGAGTTGTTCCCGTTTCTGTGTTGTCGATTATGGCTTCAGCGTCCTCGGGCGGTTTGGCTTCGGTGGCTCCGAAGGACAGGATTATTTTCACGTTTGGGTTTTCTCCGTACCTGTACCATGGAGTTATGACTTCGGGGAGCGTTCTATAGAAGCGTTTTTGGTATTCATGGTTTTCTAGTATGTGACGGAGTGTGATGTTTATATATTCTGTGGCAATTCGTATCGGTTTCCCTGCGTCTAAAAAGGATTTTATGAGGTCTGATAGGGAGTTTATTTGTGTCCAATGGCTTGGGACTGCTAGCACGATCTTAACTTTACCGTATGTGAGGTTTGATAGGACTTCCACGTCTGCTGATGTTTCTCTTACCCAGTCCAGTCCGGTTATTCCTATATCGTGGGCGCCCGCCTCAACGAGGTTTGGGATCTCTTGCGGTCTAAGTACTTTCAGGTTTATTTCGGGGTCGTTGATCCACGGCCGGTAGGAGCGCGCGCCCCCTTTTACTTCATAGCCAGCTTGCCTTAAGAGGCGTAACGTTGCCTCTTGCAGTGAACCTTTAGGGATTACGAAGTTTAGCTTCAAGGGATTCACCTTTCCTAGGGCTTTCAAGGGGGGGTAGCAACGATTAAAATTTAAATGTTTGTAAAGATAGTATGAAATAAACGGTTTGAGGTGTTGTGATGTCAAAGGATAAGCTTTCGGCTTTAACCGAGATCCTAGATAATATGAATAGGCGGGGTGGCTTTTCGGCGAGTGTGATATCCGGAGATGATGGGCTTGTGGTGGCTGAAGCTAGTAGTGCAGAGAACAAGCAGGTGATAGCAGCGATGGCTAGCTTAGCCCATTCGACAGCGATGAGGGTTAAAGACCAGATTGGGCTAGGGGACTTGGAGCAGGTTACTATTGAAACAACGGATGGGATCATCATTTTTAAAAGCGTGGAGACGCCCAGGAAGAGGTTGATATTAGCGACGATTTTACCCGTGTCTGCTAAGCGTAGGCTGGTTGATGCTGCGTCTGTACTTTTCTTTAAGGATCGACGTTACGAGCGCATAGTTGATGATGCTGTTAAGGAAATTCAGAGTGTTTTTTCCGAGTAGAAGACTAAAGGTTTCCTTCCTTTTTTAGGAGGAAGCTTTGCGAGGAAAGTAAATGGGAGGGGAAGTGCGTTAAAGTGTGTTAAGTGTAATAATGCGTCTCCAGTATGAGGGGCTTCCATGCCCTCGTTGTTAAATTTAGAATTTAAGGTGTTCGAAGTTGAAACATTTTAGACCTAGTTTTCGTTCTTGAAGCATGGAACTTGCTGGGTTGGGGTGACGGATGTGGAGGGGTTTTCTCAGAGGCTTTTCGAGTTGATTGTGGATGCTTTAAGTGTTGAGAGGGGGGTAAGGGAGCTTTTAGAGGATTGCTTGTGGTTTACAGATAAGCTTGTTTCGGGTACGAGTGGCTTTGAAAGGGAGGGATACGTTGCTGTTAGGAGGGCTTTAATGCACTGGATTAAGAGCTTTAGCACCCCCTTTGATGAGAGAGGAGATTTAGAGTTTTTGGGCGAGAGAAAGGAGTGGGAAAGAGCGGTGGAGGCGTTTAGGAGGGCGGGGGATCAGAGAGGCGCGTATCGTGCTTTGTTAGTCATGACTGTTAGGAGAGGTGAAAGGTATGCCTTGGCCGGCGACTTGAACACAGCATGTAATGTAATGGCTGAAGCAGAGGAAATAGCTAAGAAAGCAGGGTTAAGTGCTAAACAGCTGATGCTTTTAAGGGCTAAACGTCTCAGGCTCTTAGCGCTAAAGAAAGAAGTGGAAGGAGACTTCTTAGGTGTGGGGGAATCGTACTTAGAAATTGCACATATAATGGAAAAGTTAGGGTTGAATTGGAGGGCGGATAAGGTTGCAGCGCTCAGATTCCTGTCACGCCATGCTATGGCTGATGGGATATGGGGTAACGTGGCGAGGTACCAGATGGAGATAAGTGAGCTAATGAGGGAGATGGGGGATGTGCAGGGAGCTATGGCTGCTGAGGCAAGGGGGCTGATGGCGATGGCGATTGACGCCGAAGGGAAAGGGCAGTGGGTTAGGGCGGGGGAGTGCCATAAAAGGGCCGAGGAGGTTTTATGTAAAATGGGAAGTAAGGTAAATGCGCTTTATGCCAGGTTGAACGCGTACGTGTGCTTTAGTAAGGGAAAAGGTGAAAGGCCTCCCTGGATGGACGAGGCTGAAGAGCTCATTAGAAGGGCTAAACGTGAGGAGGATGTAAGGGTGCTTGAGAGGGAAGTGAAAAGATTGCTTAGAGAGATTGAAGGGTGATTAAGCCGGAGCGGAAGAGCCTACGATATTTTTCAAGAAGAAGGGCGGTCCTTGGCCCTGCCTTGACGTTTTCTACTGACAGGAGATCCTGTGGGTAATCTATGTCCGTTTTGATCCTTGGGGAAGCATATGTTTCCACGTGTACACCTTTAGCTCTTGCCCTAAGGATGTGCCTTTTGAAGCTGTCTTCTCCGAAGTCGGGAAGAATGGCTGTGGGGGGCTTTAAAAGCAAGGCATTTGTCCCTCCGCTTTTAGATTCGGCAAGAACCACAACCTCTTCCTCGTTTTCGCCTTTTTCAATTATGGCGTTAATGTCGCTTACTTCTATGAAGGGTATGTCAGCTGGGAGTACAAGAACTGCTTTGGCCCCTAATTTAATACAGAGGAGGATGCCATGTGCAATGGCATTGTTTAAACTATGGGGAGGAGGCTCAATGATTACGTTGATCTTTTTAAATGGAAGCGTGAGGTCACGGTCTGGTGTAACTACGTGAATTCCATCAAAGGATCCGGTAGCCACTGCCACATCGATCACGTCTAGCAACATTGCAAGGCTCAGCTTCTGTCTTTCAGGATGGGGCAGAGAAGGGGAGAGCCTAGACTTTGCCTTCCCTACGCCCTTAAAAGGGATGATTAAGTGAAGGTTCTTCATTTAAATCCACCATTAATTGCTGAGAGCTTCCTCCACTTTAAGTGCAATACGGCCGACGAGTGTTGGGTCGTGGATTGCCGCGCGGGCAATAGACACAGCGTCAGCCCCGGAATTTAGCATTCTAATTGCACTTTCGAAGTCTCGGATAGAATTGTTTCCAATAAGGAAGACATCTACGTTTTCGGATAGCTTCCTTATTAGCCTTAAGTCTCCGCATACTTCTCCGGGTTTCATTGCGTCGATGTGGATTGCGTCGACCCCAGCAGCCTCCGCCATTTTGGCTACACGCAAGTCGTCTACGACGTTTCCTCTCCACTTCAAGATCACGTTAAGGTTAAATGAGTCTTTTAAATGTTTAATCCATTCTGACAGCTCGTCCAGTCTTCCTAAGAGGGCTTGCCCAGCGCCTACGGATAGCATTTCAGGCTGGCGGCAATGCGCGTTTATTTCTAAAACTGTGGCTCCACTTTGCGACACGGATTCGCCGGCAAAAATGATGCCTTTCATGGTCGCCGCCCTAACATTGACGGCGACAGGAGTTCCATTTATCGATGCTTTCCTTACTTCTCCTTTTAAATAGTCAGTAAGAAGGTGAAGGTCTATCTCAAACTCCCTTCGTCCTCTTTGACTTATTTTCCTGCTGGCAGTAAGGGTTTCCATGTCGAAGTTTAGCCCGCCTAATGTGACCATGCCCGCTCCTGCCTTAGATGCTTTTGAGCAAAAATCACCATTACAGATTCCAGCCATAGCTGCTAGAATTACGCGACTTCTTAATTTAAGCTTCATCGTATCAGCTCCATAATTTCTGATGCCAAACGTATCGTGTCTTCACGGGTTACCATTAAAGTGTCCGTTATGTAGGTTGCAATACCGATGGAATTTACTGCTTTTTTGAGTGGTGCGTCCCGTTTATCAAAGACCAACGTGTCTATTAAGTTTTTATAAAAGAGAGCGACGCCGAAAGGTGACACTTCCATCTTAAGACCGCGCATTAGCTTAGCTGCTGGGCCACTCACAGCCTGTCCGCCGACTATTGGGCTGACAGCGATCTTCTTACAGTTGAGCCTTTTAATGGTGTCTTTTATTCCTCTCACTGCTAATATTGGCCCTATGCTTGTGATAGGGTTGCTGGGGCCAAATATGATCGCATCCGATGAAGTTAATGTTTCAATCACTTCGGGAGGGGGGTTAGCTTTCTCTGCGCCTCGATATTCGATGCCAAACACATCCGGCTCTCCCCGGTGCTTAACCCAGAACTCCTGAAAAGAAATAACCCCTAAGTCAGTTCTTATGTAGGTTTGAACACGATCATCGCTCATGGGTAGAACTCTTGCCTTAACGCCTAGCTGCTTACAAATTAGTTTTGTAATGGTAGACAAGGCCATTCCTTTCCTAAGAAGGAAAGTCCTCAAGATGTGGGTTGCCAGGTCACGGTCGCCTAAAGAGAACCATGTTTCTAATCCGTATTTTTCCATCATTTCGAGACAGTTGAAAGTGTCGCCTTTTATCCCCCAAAACTTTTCTTTGTCAAGTAAACCTGCTATTAGATAAACTGTGCTGTCTAAGTCCGGACTTATGTGGAGGCCGTGGAATTCTATGTCGTCGCCTGTGTTTACTATAATTGCAATTTCGTCTTGCGGGAGGATTTCGAGGAAACCTTCCAGGAGCTTTAATCCGCCTGTTCCCCCTGTAAGGAGAGAGATCAACTTAATCACCTGAAGAGGTCTCTTTCAAGAGGTATTACCAGGTCCTTGCCGCTTCCTTCTCCTTCAATGTACTTATACCCTCTTACAATGACTGCAGGGATCCCTTCGTCCGCCTGTCCCATAACCAGCTCGGCCGCCGATGCAATTTCATCTGCAACGGCCACGATGGTTGAACGTAAAGTGTAGCCAAAAAGATCCCGGTCTCCACGTCGATCCCAGAGTGGCTTCATACCGGCTACACCTAACGCTACATTTACTGCTCCCTCCCTGAAGGGGCGGCCGTGGGTGTCTGAAATTATTACAGCTACGTTGGCTCCCGTAAGCTTCAAAACAGTGTTTCTGATCTTTCTTGCAGACTCGTCAGGGTCTGAGGGAAGCAACGTAACATAGCCTCCACCGGATACGTTAGACTCGTCTACTCCAGAGTTAGCACAGATGAAACCGTGTCGTGTCTCTGTGATTATAACATGACGCATTTTAACTATTCGTTTGGCTTCTCTTAAGATTACTTCAACTAACTGAGGGGGTTTATTCACTTGCCTACTTACTTCCACAGCAAAAGGTGAGGGGGTCACCCGAGATAAGTTAATTACTTGCCCCTCTGACTTAGACACTATAGACTGCGCGACTACAAGTACGTCGCCGTCTTTTATTTGCAATCCCTGTTTTTTTGCAGCCTCAACAATCAACTTTCCTATATCATCGCCATGCTTTACTAGTGGAATACCCTTAATTCCGATTATTTCCACCCGGTCCATTTTCGAGAAACCTCTTCTTAACATTGCAGTTCCTTGGATCACTCCCCTTATTTGTCTCCTTATTTTTTATTTTAAGAATAGGATTCAAAATAGATGAACTTATTTCATGCGGCATTTAATTTAAAACTGAGAAATGAAATTTTTATCCTAAGTTTTATATCATCTATTCTTCAGGCTGTAATTCACCTTTAACTATTTTTGATATGATTTCCTTTTGAGCTTCTTTAACGGCTCCAAGAAAATTGAAGCCGCGCGTGTCAGCGCCTAGTTCATCAATGGCATCGCCAAAACTATGTGTATTTACTAGCGATATGACAATGTCTGTTATGTTATACCGTTTACCTTTAAAACGGACAAATATTTTACGAGACTCCCAGTCAACTTCAGCACCATAGAGTTTCCTCTGGAGATTTATAGCTTCAGCAATTGTGAGATTTGGATTTGAAGACATAAGTTCATCAACAGAGGGAATCTTAACACCTTCGATGGAAAGTAAAGAATGTTGGATGAACATGCTTATAAGCCAGCACCGGTTAAAACGCCCTTTCCATACATTAGCCTGCAAGGAACTAACCCCTTTTTAACAATGCCCATCTATGTTTCTAATAAATTTCCAAGGGAAGAAAATATAAAGATTAAGGTGACATTTCGTTTAACTCTACCTCAAAAGTAAACACGACTAAAAGAGACCATTAAACATGTTATTAATGTAATTAAAGAGATTATTGGCGATTCCACCTGACCAATTAAATATAGTGAACATGACATTTAGCATTATGGCTAATCCCAACATTGCCAAACCAATCAAGATCGCCTCTTCGACTATTGGTGAGGCTCGCTCGTCTTTTATGAAGCTCAAGAGAAACACCTCCCTTTCTAGCCTTCAACTATTTGGGATAACAAAAACATATTTAAAATAAACACTTTTAGTGGCGATGTGAGTGCTTGGTTTACGTGAAGAATTTCCTTGAGAATTTTTTATTAGGTTTAGAAGAGATGTCAACCTTATCATCTATATTATTGATAAAAATGACATTTAAAAAAATTAAAATAGTAGTAAATCCAAATAAGTATACTGAAAAATTAGAAAAAATTGCTTTATCTTGATAAGATCTTAAAAGGGGAGATGGGAAATGGCTTATGAGGAAGAAATGATTGCTGCGAAACCTCTCGTACTAGATAATGGCACAGGGTTAACAAAGAACGGGTTTGCAGGGGAAGATCAACCCCGTTCAGTTTGGCCTACATGCATAGGATATCCAAAGTACACTTCAATAATGACCGATGTAGAACACCACACAAGGGAATACTACATAGGCGAGGAAGCTCTAAACCTTAGAGGCGTGCTGAGGCTTGTGTATCCTATCGAACACGGGATAGTTTCCGACTGGGATGCTATGGAGAAAATATGGCACTATACATTCTTCAATGATTTACGTGTCGACCCATCGGAGCACCCAGTGCTTCTAACTGAGCCACCGTTAAACCCTAGGGAAAACAGGGAAAAAATGGCAGAGATAATGTTTGAAACATTTAATGTACCGGCGATGTATGTTGCAATGCAAGCTGTCCTATCCCTCTACGCGTCCGGCAGGACTACTGGGCTTGTAGTCGACTCGGGTGATGGGGTAACGCACATAGTACCCATCTACGAGGGATTTGCTCTAACGCATGCAATCACCAGAATAGACCTAGCAGGAAGAGACATAACAGAATATTTGAGGAGGCTTCTAAGGCAGCGTGGGTACAGCTTTGTTTCAACAGCTGAAAGAGAAATTGTTAGGGACATTAAGGAGAAGCTCTGTTATGTGGCTTTAGACCCAGAAAAAGAGTTGAAGCTTGCAGAGAAAGTTTCAGGAATCGAGAAAACATATGTACTCCCTGATGGAGAAACAATTACAGTAGGTGCTGAAAGGTTCCTTGCTCCAGAGGTTTACTTTAACCCAGGAGTTATTGGGCTCGATGCCCCACCACTAGACGAGGTCATAGTGGACGCTGTCAGGAAATGCGACGTTGACTTAAGAAGAGAACTCTACGGAAACATAGTACTTTCAGGCGGCTCGACAATGTTCCCAGGATTAAAGGAAAGATTACACAAGGAGTTATCAGAACTGGTCCCAGAAAATGTCGAAATTAAAATAGTTGCTCCCCCAGAAAGACACTATAGTGTATGGATCGGCGGGTCAATCCTGGCGTCACTAAGAACATTCCAGAAAATGTGGGTTACAAGAAAAGAGTATGAGGAAGGCGGAAGCGCCGTCATACACAGATGCTTCTGAGCTGCGAGTTACCGCCACTTCTCCCCAATTTTTTAGAGCGATTTTCTTTTAATAAACACATTTAAAATATAAATTCTCAATTTTTCTTGGCAAAGTAGAACTTTAAGACAGGTTTTGCAGGGAATTCCCCAAGGGGATTAGGTGACTTTAACTTGAAAAAGCTCCTAGAAGTTAATACCATTAGAAAAGATAGACGGAAGGTAAAGCTTAGATTCGCATTATGCTACCCGAATACGTATATGGTAGGCATGTCATCTTTAGGCATACGTCTATTATATGCCCTTATAAATTTAAGAGAAGACGTAGCTTGTGAAAGATTTTTTTACGAGCCGGGGAAGGTGCCTCGAAGCGTTGAGTCAGGGTTTAAGTTATCTGAGTTTGAGGTAATAGGGGTTTCCCTTCAATTTGAGGAGGACTATGTAAGGTTCATCGAAATGATCCTCAATTCAGGGGTTCCATTGAAAAGGTGGGAACGGGGAGAGAGGGACCCTATAGTCGTCGCTGGGGGGATCTGTGCTGTGGAAAACCCACAGCCATTATCAGATTTCGTTGACGTCTTCGTAATTGGAGATGGAGAAGCACTCATAGACCGGATATTGGACATTTGCATCGAAGAACGAGATAGAGAAACACGTATCGAAGCACTCTCAAACTTGGAAGGATTTTATGTTCCAGCTTATACGGAGGGGAAAGTTAAGAGAGTTTGGTGTAAAAACATTAATGAAATGTTTCATCCAACCAGTCAGGTGCTACCAGCAGGCGACAGTTCACCTGTTATGCCTGTTTTTGGTAGGTCTATTCTTCTTGAAGTTGCTAGAGGATGTGAAAAGGGCTGTAGATTTTGCTTAATAGGATTCTGTAATAGGCCTAAACGCATTAGAAGCGGAAGAGTCCTTGAGGAAATTGTAGAGAGGGGAGTGAAGGAGAGTGCCACTAAGAAGGTAACTCTTATAGCGCCGTCCCTTTCAGAACACCCAAACATAACGGAATTGTGCTGGAACATGGTAAATTCCGGATTAGAAATATCGTTGCCTTCATTAAGCATAGACGTTATATCTGATGAGCTACTTAACGCATTGGTCAAAGGAGGACAAAGAACCGTAACCATAGCCCCCGAGACGGGAACAGAGGAGCTGCGAAAAAAGATTAATAAGCCATTTTCCGATGATGAAATAATTTCTGCAGCTGACACCATATTAGAACAAAAATTGAATTTAAAAATGTATTTTATAGTTGGTTTGCCGTTTGAGAAGGAGGAGGACGTCGAAGGAATAGTGAAGATTGTTAGTAGGATTTCTAAATTAAGAAGGGGAACAAGTGTAAAAGTAAGTGTAAATCCGTTCGTGCCTAAACCTCATACGCCATTTGCATGGGCGCCTCAGCAATCTCAAATGGTCCTTAAAGAAAAAATGAAGAAAGTACGTTCATTCTTAAGAAAAGAATCCGTTGTTTTTGAGGGAATGGATCCGCGGAAGGCAGCTATTGAGGCGATTTTATCCTTAGGAGGAAGAGAGTTAGGGGAAATAATAGAATTAGCAACGCTTTATGGAGGAGGATTCGGTGCATGGAGGCGGGCTTTAAGAGAAAAAACTACTAATTTAGAGGACTTGAGCAAGTTTAGGTCTATGGATGCAGAACAACCATGGGAAGTAATCGACGTGGGAGTTAGCAGGAAATTTTTAATTAAGGAGTGGTATAAGGCGGTTGATGGTGTTCAAACACCGCCTTATAGTTGCTGTGATCAATGCGGGGTATGTTACACTATAGACTGAAGAAGCCACTCCTTCCTTTTTAAAAATCGAAACGAACGAGGGCTTTAAGCAAGTAAACATAATCTTTTTATTGTATTTCACAGAAAGTCTTTTGGGTAAGGGGAAGGTGAATGAGGATTTGGGGGAGAGGAATGGAGTATAACATGAAGAAGTTAAGAGAGGAGTTTCCTAATATTGCAAGGGAGCTTGAGAATAGAGAGGATATTAGAATACGAATAACAGGGGTTAGAACTTGCGAAATAAGGGATATAGATGTTGTAAGACTGATGAGAAGGTGCGACAAAGAGGAAGAAGCTATAGAGATCATCGAATACCTTACGAAGAGGGGAGAAATATCGAAAGAATATGCTGTCCGCATTCTTAAGCAACTTAAGGAAAAAGGACTACGATCATTTGGAAGCAAAATAACTTGGGGTTTTTTCGAAAGAGAATATAGAAGAAATTTCTGAGAAATAGTAGAAGAAGGAACCTACTCAAGTTACTTTCAATTTAGTTAATTAAGTTGAATGAGAAGTTAGCTATCTAAAAAATAAATCAAGTTTTTAGGCCGTTTTTAATTAAATTTAGGAGGACTTTCTAGAGAATCTCTTTTAGAACGTAAAAGAGAGATGGGATAATGGACATATTAATAGGGATTGTTGGGAAGCCAAATTCAGGCAAAACAACGTTCCTAAATGCTGCAAGCTTGACATCTTACAAGGTAGCGGACTACCCTTTCACAACGATAGATGCACAACAAGGAGTAGGCTACGTAAGGGTAAAATGTGTATGTGAGGAGTTAGGTGTGAAAGACAACCCACAAAACTCGATGTGCATAGAGGGCAATAGGTTTATACCAGTAAACCTTTTGGACGTTGCAGGACTTGTCCCTGATGCATGGAAAGGAAGAGGACTTGGAAATCAGTTTCTTGACAGCCTTAGGAGAGCAGACGTCCTAATTCACGTTGTAGATGCATCTGGGTCATGTGACGCTGAAGGAAGGCCCGTAGAACCAGGATCGTGGAACCCTATGGATGACGTTAAGTTTTTAGAGAGAGAGGTAGCGATGTGGTTTAAGCAGATAATAAGTAAAGACTGGCAGAGAATTGTAAGACAGGTTGAGTCAGGTGCTAAATCATTAGAAGAGATTCTTACAGAGAAACTGTCAGGTCTTGCAATAAGACGCTATCATGTTAGAATGGCTGTTAAGTCTGCTGGTTTTGACCCAACTAAGCCGAGCCGGTGGGGTGATGATGACCTTTACACGTTTTCCCATGAGCTCAGAAAAGTATCAAAGCCCATTTTGATCTGTCTGAATAAAATAGACAGAAAGACAGCCAAAAAGAACATTGAAGCTTTTAAAAAAGAAAACATAAAATTTGTAGCAGCCAGCGCCCTCGCGGAGTACTTCTTAAGAGTGCTAGCAAGAGACGATGTAATAAACTACCTTCCTGGCGATAACGATTTCGAAATATTAAAGCCGCAAAAACTAACTGAAAAACAGAAAGAGACGTTGGAGAAAATAAGAGAGGAAATACTTGACGTTTATGGTTCAACAGGCGTTCAAGACGCAATAAACAGAGCAGTTTTCGACGTTCTAGGCATGATAACTGTTTATCCTGTAGAGGACATGAATAAATTTACAGATCATAAAGGAAATGTATTGCCAGATGCATTACTGGTCCCCAAGGGAACCACGGTAAGAGAGTTAGCGTATATGATACACACAGAGTTAGGAGAAACATTTATCTACGCTTTAGACGCCCGAACAAAACAGCGCCTTTCAGAGGAGCATAAATTAGAGGATAAAAGCATAATTAAAATCGTTTCAGCCAAAGCGTTAAGGTGAAGAGGAAAAGTAGTTAGGTGGTGAAGGATGCGGAGAAAATGTCCTAAATGCGGAGGGGCAGGAAGGATCAAGTGTCCTGAATGCGGAGGGAGAGGAAACCTTGATCCATATAGTGGGCTAATTTGCAAGACTTGCTGGGGGACTGGACGGGTTTTATGCGATATGTGTAATGGAGAAGGAGTAATAATAGAATGAAAAGGAGAGTTTATCAGCTAATTTAGTTTTAGCCACTCGATCCAATCTTAAGTGAAGCTTATCACGTTTTACCATAGTTACAATCTGGATGGAATGAGAGAGCGGCTAAAATAACTACAGCCTCTTTTTATATCAGCCTTTAACTCGATTAAGAAACCGAGAAACTTTTTAAATAAAATACTGCTCAATGGGTTCAGGAGATGCGAGGTGATGGAAGTGGTTAAGATAGTTATCATTGGGGCAGGTGCCGCAGGAACTACGGCGGGAATATGGGCTAGGAAAACTGACAGGAAAGCAGAGATAACATTAATAACTAGAGAGCCTTACCCAGAGTATTCCCGGTGCGGCCTTCCATACACGATCTCAAGGCGGATTCCAGAGTTCACGAACCTTATAACTCATGATGCAGGATGGTATTCACGTTTCGGAAAAATGAACTTGCTTCTTGAAACAGAGGCTGTCGACGTGAACACCAGCGATAGGATGGTAACTATAAGAGACATGAAGAGCGGGCAGGAAAAAGAGCTTGAATATGATGCATTAGTGCTAGCCACAGGGTCAAAACCTGCCTTTCCGCCTATAAAGGGTGTAGAGGGGAAAAACAACGTTTACTCGTTAAGGACAATAGACGATGCGAGGGCAATTCATGAAGCAGCAAAGAAAGGGAAAAACTGCGTCATAGTAGGGGCAGGGCTTATAGGAGTGGAAACTACGGAGGCATTAGTTGAGCTTGGAGTAAACGTAACGATCGTAGAATTTCTTCCGAGCGTTCTACCGTTAATGATCGACCAAGACATGTCGGATATGATTCAGGGAGCGCTTGAAGAGCATGGGGTGAGCGTTTATGTTAACACGGCAGTGACTGAACTTATAGGAGAGGAAAAAGCGGAAAAAGTTGTGATGAAAAACAGGGGGACAGGTGAAGAAACGTCTGTTCCTGTAGACTTTGTCGTTATCTCTGCAGGTGTTAGACCTAATACAGAGCTAGCTGTGAAGGCAGGAGTTAAACTGGGCGATACGAAATACATAAAGGTGGATTCACGGGCAAGGACTAGCGTTGAGGGAATATACGCTGCAGGAGACTGCACGGAGTATGTTGACTTCGTAACGGGACAACCTGTACCAATAGGAATGGGAACCATAGCGGTTAGGCAGGGTAAAGTAGCAGGTATTAATGCTGCTGGCGGAGACGCAGCCATGCCTAAAGGAGTATTATTAACAAGGATAACAAAGGTGTTTGGTGTGGAAGTGGCGGCTGTTGGACCAATTACACGAAACTTGGAGCGTGCAGGTATAAAACCTGTAATAGGCAAAATGACGTACTCAAGCAAGCCGGAGTACATGCCAGGAGGTAAACCAATAAGGATGAAGCTAATGGCGGACCAAGAGGGACGAATATTAGGAGCACAGATTGTCGGGTATGAAGATGTGCATCAGAAAATTAACGTTATAGCAGCAGCCATGCAGGCAGACATGAACGTGGAGGAATTAGAATGGCTTGAGACATGCTACGCACCTATAAGTTGCCCAACATGGGACATAATAACCCTGACCGCAGAACCCATAGTAAAAAAATTACGGAGAAAGAAGTGAGAGCAGGTGGCTTGAACCCTCTAGTTTAATTTCTCTAATTTTTACGGTGTGCCACTTCAGCGTTGCGTTAAGTATCTTTAAGGTACGAGTTGACTTCTTTAGGGTTGAATACCTCGCATTCTAAAACGTTTCTTATGAAGTTTAGCAGTTTCCTCCTTGTTTTGGGTGTTAGAGTTGGATACCATTGAGGGTGCGATATTACAGCTCCTCTCCAAGCGTAAAATGGTTGAACAACTTTAAGGAGTTCTTCGTCTCCTGTCTTGTCGAGGTAATTTTCGTAAAACAACTCAAATAATTGCTTAAATGGCCCTGTAAGCTCGCCGAACGTGATAACACTGAAGAAGAAGTAGTTTATTGACATAGATGTTACATCGTCCGCCGGCTCACCCCACTCCCCCCTACTCCTATCTAGAAGAGTGAAGTCTGTTCCTTCTCTAAAAAGTACATTCCAAGGGTGGTAGTCGCCATGTACAACACTTAACCTGTGTGTGAACTTTTTTAGTTTCCACCGCCACTCAACACACCTTTTCTCTATTTTAATGAGGTCCTCCGTGGTGGCGTATTCTGGACTTGGCGTGTAGGTGTCAAGCAGGCCCATGAGCCCTTCCCCATGCCCTACAAGGTCTCTAACCCTTCTTATGTAAAGGTTCGGCTCGTCTCTTTTAACCTTATGAATTTCAACTAAGTAGTCTGAAAGGGCTCGTGCTCTTTCAATGTCTATTTGCTTCAGTTTTTTCTCCTCAGAAATCCTGTCGAGGTCTATTTTGTAAAGTGTTCCCTCAGCGTATTCCATAAGAACGAAGAATTCCTC
>Ga0180301_10001326_pt1 | contig 19506 bp, 22 predicted proteins | sample GuaBasSediGuay16_FD_121797 | JGI IMG/M metagenome (GOLD analysis project Ga0180301, IMG submission 121797) | Subseafloor sediment microbial communities from Guaymas Basin, Gulf of California, Mexico - Guay16, Core 4569-2, 12-15 cm | ecosystem: Environmental > Aquatic > Marine > Hydrothermal...
ATAACGAAGCTGTCATAGTAATACCTAATGTGGAAGCAATAGGACCGCAAACGTCAATTAGCAACCCTGAAAAAATCGGAGAATATGTAGCAGAACTCATAGCAATAAGGAGAGCTGACTTAGTGTTCTCGCCAATGTTTTACCGTGTTAACGAAAAATATATCCTCGAAATACTTGATGGATTCCTAAACGCGGCATCAACTTTAAGCAAGCCGGTTGCCTTAACAATCCCATATGTCTCTAAACAGGTAAGAGAGGAAGTTACAGAAAAGTTCCTAAAGAAAAGCAACATATACAACAACTTGATACTAAACTTCATCTGCGTTGACTACTATGGCTCAAACCCAATAACCAAGTACACGCACCACAACTTCGCATTAAAACTCTCTAAGACTTTAGAAAGGCAAATCAACGAGCCAGTAGTATTGTATGGAGCGAACATAAAGTATAGCCGCGTTATCCATAAATACGAAGAAATTCCAGCAAGGGACTTGGCATCGCTCTTTGCAGGCATCGACATAGTAGGCCCCAACCATAGGCGGCCAATAGTATCAAGGCAAATTGCACCACTATTAAAACAGGAGAAGAAAATCATCTCCCCCACTAAGTATACTTACATGGCAGTTAACAAAAGCCTACGTGAAAGAAGCACGCTACCTGAGCTAAACGAAGGTAAAATCACAGCGAGTATTCTGCTAAAGGCCATGGAAAACCCCATAAAGCTCGATAGAGTAATTGAAGCCTACAACGCCGAGAAAACTGCCATAGAGCTATACAATATAAGAAACATCTTTAAACGACAAGAAAACATCAAACAATACTTGTACAACAAACACGGAATTAAAACAGATCAAAAGACACGAGAACAACTTGAAAAATATCATAAGCTCATAAGCCAATATCGAAAAACCATGAAACTAAGCTAAGAATACCAAAGACCCTCAGCAAAAAGGCTACTTCTTAACAAGAGCTGGTAAACTGCCATGAAACTCCGCATATCTAGACTTAAGCCGCTCCTCAAGCTCCTTTGCCTCATGATCGCTTTTTACAGTTAAAAAGCCGTATTGAAGCCTCCACCCTCCGAGCATTAAGGCTAAAATTGGGAAGAAAGCAGTATGCCTAATACCGGATAAGTCCTTAAACCTAACCCTAATACTCTTAGGAGCTGAGCCAATATACAAGATAGGGCAAGCGCTTATACGCTCCAATCTAGCTAGCCTGCTACGAACATAGCTTAGAAGCTCAGCCCACTTAGACCCCTCTAAAAAACTTAGAAAACCTCTACAGACCTCCTTAACATCCATACCCCGCTCAGCTACGCGAATAGCATACACGCCAGGCACATCAGGTAAATCGCTAGAACACACTTCACCCAAGTCAAGCCACCTAAAATCCTTAAAAATCCCTTCACAAACACATCGCAAAAAGCCGCTCATAAACGTAAAGACTCTTCGAATATCTAAAAACTTTTAATAAACAAACGTTAACCATTAAAGCACCAAAATTAATTTACTCTTAACTAATGGGCAGTAGGAAGTGGATTTTTGTAACTTCGCCAAGGAACTTTGAAATCTGTAAGAAGTATTCAGTTTACGGTGTAAGCGAGCGATATGAAGAGACGGCGACAAAGCATATAGACAAAGGAGATCAAGTATTCTTCTACATCAAGAAGAGGAAGAGGTTTAACGGTCCATGGGAGATAGCTTCCAAAGGCAAATGGGATGAAAGCCATCCAGCGGTATCTGAGTGGGAAGGACAAGAAAAGTATGTCATCATAATACCGCTAAAGCCGAATGAGAACATAGGCGAATGTAACCTAGACTCCGTATTCTCCAAGCTGTACTTCATAACAAATAGACGGAAATGTGGTAAAGGCGGTTATTCTGACCACTTTCAATTCTCAATAATCTCTATTAGGGACGAAGATTTCAATACGATATTAAGAGAAACGATAAAGACCATTAAACTAAGCAACTTTAGCTCTTCATCAAACAAGCTAACTATCAAGTAGTCTATTAGACATCGAGACACTTAGCTAATTAGCTTACTATGAATAATTGCAGAGATAGCATGATGGTTCAACATACCTAAAAGATTTGATTTATGTCTTCTTAATGCAGATACGGTAATATACGTTCACGCCGATAAAAGCCTAAAAGCATTATGAAGATGAGGAAAAGCAATATGCAGGTCATTGATAAAATGGCAGAAAAATGTGCCACATTAGTATATCCTAGTATTGCTAAAAGACCTGAGAAAATAAACCATATCGATAGAGCATATAGAGCAATAACCGAGTTATCTCCAGAAATTGCTAGAAAGATCCAAAAAGAAATGTTTCTAAAGACATCTAGCCTTGGCTCCTTATAGAGCTTATCTTCAACATACGCTCTAAAGGCAAGACAAAAGTTTGCAATACCAAAGAGAATAACAAAGCCAAGACTAGATAAAGCAAAGAAAAAATTCTATTTGCAGCAATACCTAATCCCTCTTCAAGCCAACTTCACTTGCCTCATTCCAGTATTTTAAAAACAGCACTTTAGCGTAGAATATGTAAGACTTTGAAGCATTCATCAAGATAGTATTACCTTCAACCCGTATCTCGTTTCTCTCATGAAACTCCTCAAACCTCACATGCTTATCATCAACAATTATCACATGACGAGCCCCTCTTATTCTCCTAACATGAAAACGCGTCTTTGACTTTATCATAGCGTCAAATAGCCATCCCAACCCCTTCCTCAAATTATCAAACTCTTCTTCACTACAATCTACGAGAAGACGAAACTCCTTAACCCTATTAATCGCATTAACAATAGCTTTCTTCACATCCTCATCATTATAAAACTGAGGATTCAAACTAGAGCACATCCAAACATGCTCTCTCGCACTATTGAAAAGAGCGATAATCCTCTCCTTAAGCTCCTGCCTACTCCTTAACCTTCCACCAGTCGTAATGCTCAAGCCAGCGTGAAGACTAGACAACGACAACACCATAGCTAAAGCCACCCACAATTTAAGAAGGCATTTATATACTCATTGCAAACCCATATATAACTTTAAACAACACTTTAATTTTAAAACATCTCAATCTAACAAAACAATTTTTACACTTTAACAACAATAAATAAACATTATCAACTTACTTCGAAAACATAAGAAAACCTCTCAACTATACTAGAAAAATGACGGCTAACTTTAGAAAACCTTAAAAAACTTCACGTAAACCCCTCTCTTAAAACTAAAGATAGCTTAATAAAAACATCTCAAATATGCAGCCATTTTAAAAACAAGTGAAAAATCAACATGTATCACACGATATAAACAGATATCCCTGGATCTAATTCCAATGCCTTTATAAGCTCTTGATCTGCTCTACGACATATTATTAACGGCTTTGGAAGCTGCTTCTTATACCTGTAAAACAAGGTCTTGTACTTAACTACCTGACCTATGGCAACATCAGTTAACTCTTCTTCGACCTCAACAACATACCACGTGCAATCCTTACCATGTAATACAGCATCTACCTGATAATCGCCAATTGGAAACTCTGTCTCATACTCATTAAGGTTAAGCATCGAAGAATAACAAGCAATAAACCTATCAAAAATCTCAGCTTCTCTCCTCGAACGCAGCGGCTTCCTCTTTAAACCTTCAACAGACAATAGCTGAGCAGAGCTACATATTGTTGACAACGGGCATAAAACACACTTACTTGCCTTAAGATCACTTTTACAATAGCCCATTATCAAAGGCCTAGATAAGACATAATCGTATTTAGCAGGGTCGTCGGCGTTAACCCTCCTCAAAAAGAAAGACACGTTTCTAACACTATCCCACGAAGCCTTACCAACCTTAACACCAAAAGCCCTCTCAAGAACACGTATAACCCCTTCATCAAGAGACACAAATAGATGCCTTTTATCAACGAAGTCCCAAACGCCTAAGTCAGGATAAGGCCTCGCCATCCACCTAAAAAACAGACACAATCTCTTAAGAGCAGAGCCCTTATCTGGATCAGGTATTAACAAGCCAAGTTTCTCAGGGTCTTCGAGATACTTGGAAACATAACCTCTCAAAGCTCTAGCCAAACCCTTTATACAAGGCTCTAAAGGCTCGGATAAACCTCTTCGCAGTGCATCACCATAAAGCTGCTTAACATAGCTACCAATCGACTTATAATCCCCTATAAAATCCCTAAGACCCTTAAACAGCGACAAAACATAGTCCACCTTCAAAAGCCTATGGCTAAAACCAACTCCACCACACCACCTAAAATTCGCAAATACATCCCTAGCTAAGCTATCGTCAAATATGAGGTCAATAAACTTCAAACCCCTACCTTCAACATCCCCAAGCAACCCCCTAAGCATAGGCAACAAACGATTAACAACAGGCACCTGAAAATCAACTACCGCACAAAACAAAACCCAACACTCTAAGTCTAGAATACTTCTATAGGCATATTCGCGAACAACACCAAGAACAGACGACTTAACATACTCGCCCTTTAACCTCTCATAAGCCTCATCAAGACAAGATCTCACTAAACTAGCATCAAGATTATGCATTTAATTCCCTCCAACATAAGGATAGGAACGTTCAATTAGCCCATCTTTAACAATGGGGCAATGCTTGATGCTTCTTCCCCAAGTATGAGAAGCTTGTCGTAAACCTTCTCTACTTTCTTAAAGAGCTTTGATAAAGCACCCATCTTAAGCAAAGCCTCCATATAGTCTTTAACCCTACCAACAGCATCTCTTGAATCATACACAAGCTCAAGAGAAGGCACATCAGACCTCGGGATAATACCCCAGCTCCTAAGCTTTTCCAACTCGTCTTTCTCAATAATCTTTTCAATAACAGCAGGTCTAGTCAAAGCTTCTGAAATAGCAGATAGAGGAATCTCAAACCAAGTACCAGCAACACCAGAAAAACGCCACTCCTCCTTACCAACAAGTTGACCAGACTGAACTTGATAGAGAATCAGCATTAAAAGACGCTTATTCGTCAAGTAAAGCTTAGTCAAAGCATATGAAATAGGAACTTCCTTCCTACTAGAAGAAATAAGACCCTTAACCTCAGCCTCCTTCAGGAAAATCACAGGAGCAACGACATGAGATTCAAAACGCACATTTTCGTCGACACCTAAATTCTTAAAAACACCAACAAACCTAGACTCCGACAATAAGGTCCCCTGTAAAGATATAGACTTACACGCCAATTTAAGAAAAACGGGGGAAAAATTTCTAAGTTGTATTTGTGCAGCAAAAAATGTCTAAAAGCCATCTTGATATTGGTTACTCGTTCAGCTGAGATTAACTAGTGCAACCTTCTACGACAACGCTCGAGCCACCTTCGTGAAAATGAAATTAAATGAGCTACATGAAACCGGACAGCGCTGTTATGCCTATGGTCTAAAGAACATAGATATGAAAAACCTACCCTCCTACCGTTTTCCCACAAGCTCTGATGACCTTCCTTATCGGCACAAACCTATCCGGCACCTTCTCCATGTACTTAGCGTAGACATCGCCGAACCTCCTCAATAACAAGTCCTCCTCCTTAACAGCTTGAACGTAATGTGATATCGTAAGCGAGGCAGCCACGATCAGAGCCGGGACGCTTCCAAAAGCTATAGCCACCCCGAAGAAAGCCAATGCTAAGCCCAAGTACCCTGGATGCCTAACCCACGAGTAGATGCCCTCTGTCGCAACGTAGTTTATGGCGTCGATATCCTCGTGAGCTTTAGGATGGGCTTTATGGCTCAAGTAATGGACATACATCCCAAGCGAAAATAGCGCCCAGCCAACAACGCAGCACAGGACATTAGCGAAGTTTAAGCTGAAGACATAGCCTATAAGCACGCCCACGCTTAGAGAGCACCACGTTACGATCTGCCACGCGAACACACGCTTATCCATATCCATCTCTTAAGCATCCTTATAGGAGTTAAGCTGCCTATAAGGATGCCGATCAGCACATCGCTACTATTTGCACCCCACAGTCAAAGCAGGCTAGAAAAGCGACGCATTAAGTAAATTGAATGGAAAGCCGCAAAACTATAAGACAAGCCACCCATATTAACTCTGGAGAAAGCTGGTGATTTAAAGGGTGCCCAAGATAGACTCGTACTCATTTGGGTCCATCACCGTAGACGGCAAAAACTACCGCCACGACGTCTACATATTCCCGTCAGGCAAGGTCGAAGAGAGAGAATATGGCCACACCTTCACGAAAAGCCAAGTCGAACACGTACTAAAGGAAAACCCCGACGTAGTCATCATCGGGAAAGGCACAGCAGGGATGGCGAAGCTAAGCCCCGAGGCAAGAGCTCTTCTAGAAGAAAAAGGCGTAGAGGTAATAGAAGCCGACACGCCAGACATCGTGAACAAATTCAACGAACTTGCAAAAACAAAGAAAACTGCCGCCATAATCCACGTCACCTGCTAAACACGAACCACGGCAAATAAGGGATAAGCTTACTTTTTCTCATCTCTCACTACACCTACGTTAGCCAAAATTCATCGATTAGCTAAGCTAGAGCTTTCCAGAAAACCTGTTTGACCGCTGACCTTCTGGATCATATACATGATAACGTTTGGTAATATTTCGCTAACAAACTACGCAAGGAGTTTTGCATTTTCTTTAGGAAAACCCCATCACAAATACACCGTAAATAATTACTCATATGCAAAACCCTCTTTCAACATTTAACTACTTATGAAAAGCAAAATAGATTGTGAAACAACCAATTCAGCTACTTAAGAAGGGTTGTTGAAAATCCAAAGGCTTATGATTTCCTAGGTATAGGTATTGGCGAAACCTATAAATACCTTAAATTACTAAGTCCTTATTGTGGCTAAAAAGAAAGTAAGTTATGACTATGCTTATGAACTCTTAGAAAGCTTGACATATACGAGGCTTCTGTTATGTATAGCTAGTGGGAGGAACTATGCGACTGCAATAGCAAGACACCTTAGGAAAAGCCAATCTACAGTAACTGAACAGCTTAAGGAACTTGAAAAAAGCGGATTGATCACTCCATATGAAAGGGAGAAAGCGTTAAAATATGCTATTAATTGGGATATGTTAACTGATATAACATACGATATTGTAAAGAGGATATTAAGAGAACGAGAGGAGTACTTGCGGAAAAAGGATGTCGAAAAAATAAGAGAGCAAGGTATACAAAATATCGTATCTAAGAAGCTGCTTAAGGATTTCCTAAAAGAATACTATAATACGCTATTAGCTGTAGGCGGCAGAGTAAAGAACTTTTACGAACTTATCTTCTCCCTATTTAGTGCCATAACTAAGCTCGAAGAAGAGGTATTGAAGAACTTAGCAGCAAAATACGATGTTGAAAAAGATGTTTTATTGACCTTGAGCGAAATCATAGCATATGAAATTGACAGCATAGAACAAGTTGCGCTAGCCACCTTAGTAGAAAGGTGAGGAGACAACATATTGACGACGCTTAAATTCACCAAAAAGTTTGAAAAACAACTTAAGACGCTAAATCAGAGCATACGAGAAAGGATCTTAAAAAGCATCGAAGAACTTGAGAAAAACCCACTTAAAGGGAAAACTTTGAAAGGCACATATGAAGCAGAAATAGATAGTTTACGAGTGCACATACATCTAAGAAGCTTAAGAATAGGAGATTATAGGGTAATATACTGGTTTGATGCGCTTAGGAACGTGGTTTGGCTTCTTTCGATTGGTCATCGGAAGAAGATTTACAGAGAACTTTAACCTCTACACCCTCACCTTTGAGAGCTTCAATAACAGCTTCATCAAGCTCCTTTAGGAAATCTTCAGATAAATTCTTAAAACCACGACGTTTTAACTTCACGACATTAACCATATTAAACGCCACAGAATACTAATCATTTCGCACCGTTATAAACTTGATTGAGTAAAAACAGACAGCGAGTAAGGACAAGCAAAAATTCTCAACTATTACCATTTTAAACAACGTAGACGGATATCCCTGGATCTAATTCCAGCGCCTTTATAAGCTCTTATTTGCTTTACAGCATATTATCAACGGCTTCTAAGCAGCTTCTTAAACTCATAGAATAAAGCCCTACATTTAACAACTTGGCTAGCAATATCGCTTAACTCCTCTTCAGCCTCGACAACATACCATTTACAGCTTTTATCATGTAATACAGCATCTACTCGATAACCACTAACTGGAAACCCAGTTTCATATCTATCGGAGTTGAGCATTGAAAAATAAACATACCTTAGAGTCAAGAGAAATAAAAGGTAGAACAGCAAGAGGGTAAAGAAGTCATGGAATGCATCTCTTCATTAATCCAGCTAGTAGGTGGATAAAATGGAAAAAGAAGTCTGGAGTAAAGTAATTCGACACACAATAGATGAGATGCAAATTCCTAATATCTTATCTTCATTACAGGCAGTAGATTACGACTTACTACGAAGAGCTCACGACTCTATACATGAGTTTATCTATATCGCTCCTTTCTGTCTACCTGAAAGCTGCTCCTGGCATTCTAAAAGCGCATTTCTAACTTACCACTATGTAGCTTGTGATCAAGCTCGTAGGTCATTTCTAGAAGCTTTAGCAGGATATTATAATGTTGCGAATATAGTTTTGAGAAGCGTATTAGAGCTTGTAATTAAAGGAGCATTCTGGGAATGTTTAGCACATAAAAAATTTAGAGAAAATGCTAAAGTCATAGAAAAAGCTGTATTGAGAAGCGATAAACTCAGAAAAACCATTTTAGATTGGCTAAACGACATCATTCAGCAAAAACCGGAAATAGAGAGTGAATTAGAAAGGATATCAGCCGGAATCTTTGACAAAATTGCCCTACTTTTTAAGGACCCTGAACTTGAGAGATTAGTATTAGTGCTCAAACCCAAAGTCATACTTAACCAACTTTCAGCTTGGAAAATCCTTGATCCCTATCGACAAGATGAAGTTTATGAAATTTATAAAGACTTATCTCAAGAAGTGCACGTCATTCCTGACAAAACAGACATTGGAAGAAGGCTTCTCTGTGAGAAGGAGATTTTTGAAGTAGAAATCATCCCAAGTGAATTAGAGAAGTTTTTGAAAACCTTACATAAAGTAATGGATATAGCAATCGTCATAGAGCTAAATATCCTTTCTGACTGGATAGCTCAACTTGAAGATAAAACAAAGCTTAAAGAAAGACTTCCAGCTCTTAAAGATCTTAAATTGGAAGGCGGGTTCAGAAAATTGTCAGAGTTGATAGGACATTATAGCTAAGATCGCCTTCTGAAAGGAAAATTGATTACCGTATAAGACAAAGCCTAACACTCTAAATCCAAGACACCTATAAGCATTGCTACGAACAAGCCAAGAACAGCTGTCCTAGCGCACTCATTGCTCAACCTTTCATAGGCCCTGTCAAGACACACCCTCGTTAAACCAACATTAAAGTTGCATAAAAAACCTCGGACAAAAGACATGGAACCTCTAATTAATCCACCGTAGTAATTAGGTACTGAGGAAGAAAGCTGCAAGCTCATCAATTTGTTTATCAAGTTGCTCATCAAGATAAAGTTCCAGTTGATCCCATTGCCAATACCATTTAGTGAAAAACAAACCTCTCAGGGCATAAGGCATTTGTGAAGTGTCAGGGATTTCTAAAGCAAAGCACCTGAGCATAGCCTTTTCATGCGTAGTTGGCTTCAGAGTCTCTAAGAAAACTAAAACATACCCCCTTACGTCCAATTCGTAATCGCCTTTAAGTCTATCTAGTACATACAACGCCCTTGCAGGCCAAGCATAAGGCATATTTAAGCTAAAGCTTTTTCTACCAGATTTCGACCATGATCCCTCGATGACAGGTTTTAAACGCTTAATCTCAAATAGGAAGGATTTACCATATTGTTTTGCTGCTAAGTCAAAAGGAAAACGCTTCATGGGCAATAGCTTAACGCACAATCCGTCTTCCTCTAAGTAATTCTTCACAAGAAGACGGTAGTATTCTTCACTCAAAGCGAAACCACCACATATAACTTAACATCAGCAAACATAAGCTTATCATGTTGCCTCTTTAAGGAAATCCTAAGCATTCCCCCACAATATTGATATGCCTCACATGAGCGGTGCTAGCTCTTTCTCTATTGGAGTTCGTAAATCATCTCTATGGTCTATCCACAGCTCCTTCCAATTAATCATAAATCGAGTATGATGTTAATGATACATTACAACCAGTATGGTAAATTTGGGGGCTCACGGAAGTGATTAATAAAAATCTCTTTTAAAGGTAATCATGTTTTATTTAATTTAAGTTCGATTAAGATATTAGAGATACTATTAGCTTAATCATCGGTGATGCTCATGGGCAAGTCTCTAGGCTTTAGGACATTATACCCCAAGTATCCTTTCCAAATAGCCACTTACGAGGATGTACAAGTAAGATTGGGTACTCGTGAATTCTATGTGGATGTCCCGTGGAAAGCTTATGCCCTCTTCTTGGAATGCTTCTCAGAACTTAATAGCTGTGTTGATCTCGACCAAGCTAGAGGGAAATTCTTGGAATTTAAAAGGAAAGGCTTGTCATTTAACAACCTTTGTAAAATCGACCTTCGCAAGCATCCAGCAGGAGATAACCTTAGACTCCTCGTAAACTGGTATAGATTTCTTGAGCACCTAGAACAAGTGTCTCTCAAATATCTAGAGGAAGTCAAACGTGCTGGCATAAATAAAGTAGGTGAAATCGTTAGAGACCTATACAGAGGGATATGGGAAAATCCTTGTCAACTACTAAATCACATGAAGCCTAGAAAACCACCCTATAATTACCTACTACTTAAAGATTGCACATACTTTCTTAAGTTTATGATAGACTTTAAGAAATTGCTAAGACGAACAGGAGATTTAGATGATGTGGTTAAGCTTCTAGAAGAGCTTAAAGACATCTTTAAAGAGCATTTAGATCCTGCTTTAGGCGCCTTAGAACAAAAGGAAGCCATAGCTATAAGGTTTTACACGACGAACTTAATAATGGATACATACCACCTTATTATACTTGCACAAAGAGCAATTAATATACCAGCTGCTTACATGCTTCTTAGAAACATCCTCGAGTTTCTCTCAAGACTTTACATCTGCTTAGCATGCTTAAGAGAAAAGAAGAGCGATAAAAAGAGAGATGCATTATTGATATCCCTTGAAGAAACTGTAAGAAAGGAAACGTTACTAAAAATATCAAAGAGGCTTGGCCTCGGAGATTCCCTGGCGCGCTTATATTCTGTCTGTAGTGAAATTATCCATAGACAGCCGCCATTACCATTCTACTCTATTCTTGAATATAAATTCTTCAAGAACTTCTTAAAGGAATATATCGAAACAGTAAGGAAGTTTGTAGAGAGAATGATAAACACACCCATTAAAATTCAGAATTCAGGGACAAAGGGTTTAGATGCCGGAAAACTTGAGATGGAACAAAAAGCTATTGAAATAACTAATGAGTTGCTAGCCAAATACTCAGATAATATGATAGTTTTCCTTAAGAACATTATCAGCATGATGAATGAGCTAGACTTACGAGCGCTAGAGATATTAAAATTTATCTTTAGCATTACCGTGCCATCACTGAAAAAGTTAGAAGAGGGCTTATTCATTGAAGATGACCTTTACGATGTTGCTGAAGAGCTAGAACTTCTTAGCGTGGGTTTAGAACGAGGTATCGTGTCTCGTTCATTAAAAACTCTAAACCAGCTAAAAGAGCAGGTAGCTCGATGGATTAAAGAAAAGGGACTCGTGAACGGCTCAGATGGATTAAGAATGAAAGTAGCGTTCTACGTACTGGCAATGACTCTTCCGCGAATTTCTCTGCTTGAAAAGCATTAAGATATTGAAAGTTGATCATGTCTTCTTTCCTTAAGAAGTTATGTAACACTATTCATGTTTCTTCAACTTTGTTAGGTCATAGAAGACACTAAGGTTATGCATGACTAAGCAACGGAAGATGTTTAAACAGGCGTTGTAGAAAATTAAAGCAGGTTCGCTAGGCAGATCTTAGCTCCCATAATGAGGTACTTCATCTTAAGTGCTATACTGGCTACTAATCTTAGGAGAAAGCTCTCCTTTAGCCCTAATCTAACCTTTAGAACCATGCGAGCCTTCTTAACTCCATCATTAATATGTTCTTCTCAATTAATTTACGACTAAGCTAAATATCGGAACAAAACTACCGTCTAGAAATGCCAGGTATTAATATGAATGTAGGAGGGACACCTGTAGTGAAAGAGCGAATTAAGGCCATACATTTATAAAATGTATGGAGAATGCTTTTCATAGTCAAAGCTAGAACAGTACACTTAAAACACTTAACAATTAAAGCAACCTTCAAGTAAATCTGCGTTTATAAAATATAACTGACGCAGCCATGCCAGCATACTACTTTGACCTTGAAGTAACATCCCTTAACCCGGCATATGGCAAGATAATAACCATTCAATATCAGCCAATAGACATTGAAACAGGAGACCCCCTTGGAGAGCTGACAATTCTAAAAGAATGGGAGTCTTCGGAAAAGGAGATCTTAAGGAAATTCATACCCATATTCATGGGGACAAAGCCGTTTGACTTCATACCAGTAGGGATGAATTTATCCTTCGACTTCAACTTTTTGAGATTTAGGACGTTATTAAACCTAGGCGAGGTCATAGACATAAACTGGCTATTCCTAGGACCACACTTAGACATAAAGCCGATAATAGTAATGATGAATAAAGGCAAGTTCAAAGGAGCTAGCTTAAACCTATTTAGCGAAAAAGAACTAGATCCAAGCAAGATACCGCTATGGTATGAATACCGAGAATACGACAAGATAATCGAATACATAAAGCAAGAAGCACAAGCCTTCTTAAAGCTATACAAGACATTAGCAGAAGAACTACCAAACATAAGGAGAAAGCTGACAGTATGATATCAAAGTCGCATACGATTAAATAATGAGGAGGAACATATGGATATACAAGGACGGATATGTTTTCAGATAAGCAACTTACGAGGTTAGCTTATGGCTTATTTAATTCCAGTACTCTACAGAAAAAGAAGATATCCTCCTGAAGTCACACCTGAAGTCGAGGAAGTACCAGCTCACTTCGACAGCAAGATAATCAGAACTACCATGAAGTACTCCCTCCATACGGATTACTCTTTTGAAAAAAGGAGGTTCAGTAGCCCTGCTTGCGAGGGGCTGCTTTCACTAAGGGAGGCAGTAGACCATAGAGGCGTGCCTAAGCTGTGGTTTAACGAAAACTGGGCAAGCGATTTCGTCAAATTCATCTTGAAATACGTTGGCAACTGGGAGCCTCCTCAAATCATTGAAATACACCCCCCTTATAGCGACTATAAGGACTTAAGCGGGTTTATTGAGCTGTATAGCAAGTTCGAGGATGAGATGCTCTCCAACTTCCCCGAGACAAGCATATTAATAGAGAACAGATATGGTAGCCACTACAGCAAGAGAGGATCCAAGTTTGTAGTGTCTACTGCTGATGACCTAAACGAATTAGCAAAATTAATATTCTCAAACAATCTAAAATTGCGAATCGCTCTCGACGTGCCACAGCTCTTTTCAGCACACGGCCTTACCGCTAGAACCTTCTTCTCTAAAAATAAGATATCGAACTGCTTGGAGAAACTTAGGCCCATTAGACATTACATTCTCAGCATACACCTATATGGATGGAGAAAAAGACCACATCTCGGAACCTTGGATTCTTATCTCATTGGTTTTGAGAGTAAAGTAAAGGAGTACTTCCTAAATATGTTGTACAGCCTATTCAATGATAGTATTAAAAGGTACTTCGTACCTGAAGTGAACTCAAGCAGTAGCGATTTGCAATCAATCGTGAGGGACTTAATAACGGCGGGCTTTAAATTCATAAGTCATAAAGAGATACTTTGAGTTTACCGTTATGTTGTTATGGATAGCATTAAGAGCATTTTTTATAAACCCCATATTATGGTGGTATCCTTCTAAGTAATGAAATGCCATAGGTAATGACCCGTGTACCCAGATATGTAATGTGGTGCTTTGGCGATGACGGCTCACCATCCACATGTAGTAATGCCGTGATTGTTAGAAAGGTTGCTCTTGGTAAATTGAATCATATAAAGACTGTCATAACAATGTAGATCTCTCCCTAATCTTCTATTCCCTCTTAGGAAATCTGTAAGGTTCAGGTAATGCATCAAGGTATTCCCTAGCTGCCCATATCCACTCCTGCATTGCCTTAAAGAGCTCAGCTAACTGCCGGGAGGACAAGTTAGCATAGTCTGTTATGGACATACTTCCTTCGCATAGCCCCCTAGCAATTTTAGCTAGCTCTCGAAAGAGCCTGCGAACCTCATCGTCAGCATCCTCGACTCTCCTCCTTAACCTTAAATAATCCATCCTCTTATTCAAGGCGATCACTCGTAACTTCATAGTAACTAACCCACATATAATACCTTTGATCACTTGTCCTAAGCCATCGCACGAATACTTGGGAGCAAGGACATAGTCTCGTAGTGTATTAACTTTAGAACGCACCTCGAAGTTTTATCAGGAAAGCTCACCAAGTTAACGTTCATTTAGACTATGCTATTGTAAGACTTTCACATCGTTGAGAGGATGAAAGATTTTGATTAACGTAGTACGTAATTTAACCTTGTCTAAAGAGATCATTAATTTTAACCAAAAATTGCAACCTACTAACCATTTCATATCTGCACTTTTCTTAATTAGTCAATTCTTCGTAATGACCAACGTCATAATTAATTATTCTTTTGACAATAGTAATAATTATTAATAGGCATAAAAAACGTTAAGATAAATAGAGTGAAAAATGTTTGAAATATTAGAATAACGTCACGAGGTAAATATCCTTTGTGGGCTTTTACACCTTCAGCTTACATAACGAACATGTTTGAAGTTAAAATAGAGAACATCGAAGAACTTAAAGTTCTATTCTTAGGGCATGAAAAATTTAAGGTACCTACACCCTACTTAGTTAAAAGGTTACGTGAAGAACTTTATAAAGAAGGACTCTATCGTAAGAGTTACGTCGGATTAACAAACGGAAATCTCTGTTTATTAGCTGCCCCAGATTGTGACCTTGAGAAAAATGAAACGTTTCTTAATAAAATAAAAGCATTTCTTAAAGAGGGGATGACAGACATTATACGTGAGCTATCAAGGTATGATAGTAGAAGCAAATTTAAGATATACTATGTAATAGCCAGGAGCTTAGAACAATATATAGCAAGAAGCTTATTCAAACAAGGCTTTACAATTATAAGAGGAGGAAAATTCTTTACAGATAAACATCCTAATTTAGTGATCGGCGAGGACGTATTACATGAAATTCAAAATTATGTAAAGATGTATAGGGGTTTTAAGTTAGAGTGTTATCCTATAGTTATGGAGGATGTTACCAGAAAGAAAAGTCTTTCGTTAGGAATAGCAATAGATCCGGCGATAGTGATACAACCTATAATGACCTTATATGATATAATGAAGTATATTGGTGTAGAGAATTATCCTACACGTGAGGCTCTAAAGAAGGAAGAAAAGAATATTCCATTCGAGGAGTACAGCATTGTATACTATGAAAACTGGGAAATAAGAGAGTTTATGGTGAATGAGGCTAAAGCCAAAGTTTTTAGATTTAGAAAAGAAAAGGGAAAATATCTTCCGATAGAAAGCGAATATGCTCTATCAGACCTTTACCCTCCCCGCAGACCTGAAATTTTAGATGAGATAATTGAGCACATGCATCCTGAGTTGAGAGGTAAAAACAGGATAACCACATTACTAAAGATTGAAAGTCACCATTTCTTTGAGGATGAAAGCGGAAAGCTTAAAAAGGACTATATGGCATCCAGAAAAAGGTTTCAATTAACCGTCGGCATCTTATATGACATTTTAAATAAGGAACTTAAAGAATCACGTGAAAAATATCTTAATTACTTCAATGTTGAGATATCAAAGAACAGAATTATATCAATAATGCCGACTTAGGTGATACCCATGTACACTTGGGTAGAAGGGAAAGCTTTCGGTGCGGTACAATTATCATTTAGAAAAAGCCTGTATTGTACGGAAGTGGCGACAACACGCCCCTTTATAGGATTGACAACTTATGGTCCTTATGAGGCAACTGATGTCAGGATCCTCCACATAGTACCTGATGAAATATCATGCTATTTAAAACAGGGCAAGATATTAGATATGGTATGTGAACAATTATGTGAACGATTAAGGAGTTTCTTAGAAATCGTTGGAAAGAAAGTCGAGGTTGAGAGCGAAAGAGTGAAAAATGTCGCGACAGTAAATGGAAGAAACGTAGAAATCTCACCAGAAATAAAAGATAGGCTATCTAAAGCAGAGAAATTCGTTATTCTCTTACCCCTTATAAGAAAGTGCCTAGGCGATCGAATAACTAGGAGTATTTATGCTAAACTTAAAGCGCTTGGTTTAGAAAAAGGATGCACAATACAAGTATATGCTGATAAGACAATTGAAGCGTTGTTATTAAAAGAAAGTGAGCGTGCAGATGCGTTATTATGGAATTTAGCACTTAATGTATTTGCAAAAGCAGGAGGAAAACCTTGGGCTCTATATAATGAGCTAAGTTACGATTTAATATTGGGCATAGGCTGGAGCATTAAGAAGAGATATGAAACAGTAACAGGTCCTGTAATTAAGTATTATGGATTAATCCACACGTTTAGTAATATAGGAGTATGGGATTCATTTGAGGCACTAATACTTGAAGGAGAGGTAAAGCGCAAAGCACAACTAATAGTATTAGAGGAGGCATTAAGTTTTGTGATTGAAAACAAAATTAAGGACAGAAAACATAACAGGATATTGGTATTAACAAGAGAAACTCTTGAAACGGATGTTATAAGAAAGCTGGGCAAGCACTGTAAAAAACAAGGGTTAGACCTAGACATTGCAAGAATCAGTGACACACATCCGATCAGGATGTATAGCACTAGTTCAAATACGCTTACAATACCTAAAGGAGTATGCTTTGCACTCTCTGATAGAGTAGGATTAGTAGCAACAACAGGAGAAGTTGAAGGAAAATATTATGGAATAGGCGTACCGAAGCCTTTGCTAGTGACAATTCTAATGACAACCCGAGAGGATAAACAGCTAGAAACACTATATGAAGTCATGCGAGCAACATATGAACTAACTGCCATGAATTGGAGGACTCTTTGGACAAGTATTAGGTTACCAACTCCAGTTCACTATTCAAAGATAGTGGCGCAGATGTTTGAAATGTTATCTGATACTGATATAGAAAGGGCTTTTCTAAAGAAGGGTAAACACATATACATGCCAGCAATGTTAGGTGACAGACCTTGGTTTATTTAAGACGTGAACCTCCATACTCAGCTGAAATCAAGGATCTGATAACGGTGCTAGAAAGCCTCAAGACAAGCGATGGTCTTTGGCCATCGCGAGTAAGAAGGGCAACTGACCTTTTTATCTCAGCCATAGTCCTATGGCTAACGGGAGAAACCTATAAGAAAATAGGTATGTACTCAAAAATTAAAGCATCATATGAATCGCTCATCCGAGCTATATTGTTGAAACTTCATGATAAGCCTAAAGAGAATATAACCCATGAAGAGCTTTACGAATTGGGACAATGTTTAACATCCTTGCTAAACTTAGAGGAAAAACTCACTTCACTTACATGGTTCGATGATCTTATTAACTACACTCATAACGTCTTCTCTCATGATAAGGTAGAAGAGTTGATTAACTTATATACCCCTTATTACCATTCCATATCTTCCATTAGTGTACTAAGCATGCTAGTTTTGCACTTATATTCTAAACCTGGGAACATTAGTGAAAGCGTAAACAAACTTGATATAGTTATTAACAGGTATCTGGAAAAGCTAATAGTTGAGGACACGAAAAACATAGACCCAGCAGCATTTTATTGGATGACTGAAACGTTAAAACAGCTTATACAAAGGAGAAAAATTGCGAAAAAATTTCATTCAAGGTTGTCAGTTAAAGAGTTGGTGGATATCATCTGTGGGAAACTACCACTCTTAAAGATGAACATGAACTTAAGCGAATTAACACCGTTGGATTATACCTTATGGTTTTTCTTGTCTGAAGAAAACATTATAGAAATAAGTAAACTTGTAAAGCGAGAAATCAACAGCCAAATGCTGAAAGAGCACGATCAGTTAGCTAAACAAATATTGAATAAAGGGCGAATTTTTTGGTTAAAGTCGGCATATGGAGAATGCATCTATGATGCTAGAATGAGAGAGTGTGCAACGGCTGAGGAGGTGAAGTTTACAACGTTAGATCTCATAACTTTAAGCCTATTAATAAAGACTTATGAAAGGATAGGTAAACACGTAGTGACTTACATCACAGATGCTGATTTGAGGAAGTTAAGGGGTGTGGAGCGTGTTTCCTTTGCACTAGCAACGATTCTGATCATAGTAGGAACAATGTTCTTAAGCTATTCAACGCCATTGTTACACATAGCACTAACATATAACTTACCGTCTTACTTGACACTTGATAGACTGTTAATCACAGCATTATTTACCATTGCTCCAGGACTTGCGATCATGTATTCGCTCATTAGAGGAAAAATTAAAAAATATAGTGACATCCTACTAATCATCATATCAATTGTTAATAAACTTAAGTCGTTAAGTAAAATGGCGAGATGAAGTAGAAGAATGAAAATGGAATTTAATAGGTTAGCTAAAGTGTTGCTGATGAGGGGGTGCAATGGAGGGGATTTCACCGCTTTATGATAGAGCGCACGGAAAACAGAACAAGAAAGAGTGAGTTTTTGGAAAAATTATGGGTATTAAAAATTTGCACTATTTGACCTGATCAACTTGAAGAAGACATGTTTCATTAACCGACATCAAGTTTTAGAGTATTATGCAGGTAATATCAGGTGCTCTATTAAGGACGGCTAGAAGCCAAAAGATAAAAGATAATTGTTAAAAACTTTTGGCTCTTAAAACTTGCATAACCCCAACCATCTCACTAGCTGCCCATATAATTCCAACCGGTTGACCCTCTACTGTGAATACAAGTGTTGGTTTATTTAACCTTCTAGATGTTGGTTCAACTAGAATTCGGTTCTCAAACAAGAAGGCTTTAGGCGGATTACTACATTTACCTTAATAGTAACATCATTATTAAGAACCCATTATACTCATTTGCATCCATTGGCGGGCCACACGAAGGCATCACAACAAAGGATGATACAAACTTAATATTGAAAACTACCGTATTCATAGCCCTGTGTATGAAACTCTCTATTAGAGGGAGAAAGGGCAATAGCACTTGAAGGATAATAGCATAAAGTGCGAGGACATGCCTCATAGTAGTGAATTCAACCAACTAAGTATGGTATTGTACAAGCTGAAGTGCCCAGGAGAACATTGAGGCATAGATACGACTGGTAAGCTTTCTAGAACTATAATTA